>ERZ809407.480-NODE-480-length-44003-cov-26.789592_pt1 | contig 44003 bp, 38 predicted proteins | sample MGYA00520792_ERZ809407 | MGnify/ENA primary metagenome ERZ809407 (study PRJEB31576, sample SAMEA3212665) | Homo sapiens | biome: human-gut; feature: human gut; material: fecal | place: Sweden | collected 2012 ...
GTCTTGTAACTTTCTTTTTAAGCTCAGCTCTTCTTATAGCCAACTCTGTATTGGTACATCCCCAAACTTCTCTGGTGTCACCTTGTTGCTTGGTAGTGTCCTCTATGATGATAGCGTCATGTGGCAGCTGTAAGAGTAAATTTGCAAAGTCGGCATTACCCTTACACTTCTGCCATATAACGTAGAGCATCCATTGTATGCGGAAATCGGCAAAATCTTGGCGGATGAGGTTACTGTTTCTTTTCTTGATAAAACGTTTAGCTGCAAAGCCACTTGTCTGACGTTGCATTTCCTTTTGTACAGACAGATGCTTGTCAGAAGCATCTGAAAACTCGCCACACAGATAAAGCGTCTCTGAGTCTTTCCATGTGATACCTCCAAAAGAGAATGGATAACCACCTGCCATGTTAGAAAGACGCACGTTAATGCCATTCACCATGTCCGAAGCCTTGGCGAATGACAAACAATTAAAGTGTGAAGCGTTGATATGCTCCACACGACCTAAAATGATTTCTGATGTTTTTGATGTTGCCATAAATTTTAATTTAAAGATGAATAATCAAGCCTTAAACTCACATCTATTTTACCACCGTGGCAATGGCTAATCTGCTCGGTTGGTTCTGTATTTAAACAGTCTCTTGATGCTTGCCAATAAATAAAAGAACTACTCCCCATTTTGGAAAGTGGTGCAAAATTACTATCTTATTCTGAGAAAGACGAAAATATTGTATTAAGAATGGTTAATCAAGAATTGTTTGGATTTTGACTAAATTATATTTGTGTAAACACAAATGATTTCACGTATGACATCATAAAAAAGAGGCTGCCAGAAGCAGCCTCCATTTAATTTGTTATGTTACTCGTCTAATGTAAATGTTATTGTACCATTGATTGTAATTTTCTGCTTATTGTTTGAACTGCTGCTTGTGTAACGCTCAAAATTAAAGTCCTTGAACTCAATGGTAATCTTGTTTCCGCTGATGGATTTAACAGTGGCATTTCCACAGCATTCATCAGTGGAACGCACATTATCACCGCCAAAGAAAATACCACTCACGGTAAGCTTTTGTCCTGCCTTGATGTTCTCACGGCTTTGGAACTGCCAATAAGTGTAGTAGTTGTCACCGTCTGTGAAAGTCACGCTGAATGTTGCTCCACTATCATAATCATAATGCGTTGACCCTTCCACGCTTTGCGAAAACAACTCAAAGGTGGCTTGCTGTACAGAATAGTTTTCTGTTTTAGCTCCCTCGTACTTCACGGACACTTTACCGTTGTTGTTACCGTTACCGCTCTGTTCATCATCATCGTCAGATGAACAGCCTACCAATGTCAATGTGCTGACAGACATCAACATTGCCATGAAAAGAAATAAATACTTTTTCATTTGAATGATATATAAAAATTAAACGTTTCTTATTCTTCTTTCATTTCTTCTATCTTACGATAAAACATATAACACTTTTGATTGTCTTGCGCATCTATTACTGTCAGAACTTCCATAGCCTTACTGAAACCGATAGAATTCTCTTTGATGATATCCGTAATTTCTTCTATGCTTTTTCCTTCTTTTGCATTTTCAGTTGTACGGATTATAGTTTCGCTTTGGCTTGTAATAAGTCCTCCAAGAAATTGACTCACTTGTCGTTGACTTTTCACTTGAGCGATACGATTCCTTATAGATTCAGACTGTCCATTATTGGCAATGAGAACGATAGAAAGCAAGTAATTGTTGTTATAATCAGACACAACCTTTACACCTTCAAATGGTTCTGATTTGTATAAACGCACAAGAAAATTTCTCAACGCAACACGCTCTTGATTGTAATTTTGCGAGTATGCGCTTACAGCCAATGTCATGCTCAACACAATAATTAATATATGCTTCATTATTTTTACTAAAAGTTCTTATTGATATTATTGACGCTTTTCTTGCATATAAGCTTTAAGAGCGTCCTCAAACATCGCTTTTGAAAATGTTGGTAATTCCTGTATAGACTTGTAACTTTTAAGCAACAACTCTAACTGCTCTTTTGAAAATGTGGGCAACTCTTGAAGGAATTTTTCTTTTTGCGAGTTATTATTGAGTATTTCATCTAACATTTCCAATGTCATTGATGGTTTCTCTTGAAGTAATTGTCCATAAATTCTTAAGGCTGTTTCAAAATTTTGGCTCAGTTCAGCTAAATCTTTTGCTGTTACCTTGTTATTTTGAATTGAATATACTTTTATATTACTTACACGTTCCACCTCTTCCAAAGTAAAATCGAGTTGTCCATTTAGTGTCCACTGTGCCGATTCGACTACGGGAAAAAGCCTACCATTTGCAGAACCTATTGATATGTCATCGGCTGACAAAAAATTGTGTCCGCTAAAATAACTTCTTTCATGTTGCACGTGAAAACTGCATCTGCCATTATGACCATTCATGTCTCTGTCTGTATATCTATATCCATCGTACTTACAGTAAGCCTTAGCAAAGCCTATATCAACAATGAATTCATCTAATGAATTTTCTATAAGTTTACTCAGATCAATGAAAAATTGCTCTGAACGAAAATACACAGACTGTTCGTTTTGATCTGTTATGTACGTGAGAGGAATTTGTGTGTCGATGTATGATTTTTTCCCCTCGTATGCATAAAATTTAATTTTTGCAGGATTTATACCTTTTTCTCTAAGGTCTACAACGTCACCTTCATTTTTAAGACACAATGCACCGAGCGTATTCCAAATAAGCTCTCTTGCAATAGTATAGTTTTTGTTTGTTCTAACAGTTACTTTCAAGTCTGAACAATATTTGCCGTGCGATGTCCATGATGCTCTTGGAGAGCTTGCTTCAATAGAGAAATCGAACATTTGCGGAACGATTACCTTGAGTTCCTCCATTAAATGCTTTAATGCAACCTCTTCATTTTGTTTATATAGCTTTTTCATCTTGATATCCATCGCAAATGTTGCGCCTGCCAACTCGGTCTCACCTCCTTTTTGTTGAACATACGAAGTAAGTTTGCCAATGGAAACAATTGCTTGAAGAGTTACATACCATTTACCATCTTTTTGAATTTCTGATATGTATTTGAAACTCTTGACATTCCCAGAGGACACGGTTATAATATCATCCTTTACAAGATTGTCATTCAATATGGCTGTATTAGAAGACACAAAAGTACCAAATGCTTGCTCTATAGCACTGCGCAATGCTACTTTGGTGGCATCATCTTTTGTGGAACCTTCTCCTAAAACAACAAGTACAGCGTCATCTTTTTCCACATCGACATCTTGCTTTTTCTTCTTGTCATTTTTCTCTTTTGAGAAGTTCTGAGCATTATTAACTATCGGCTTGTCCATATTTAATGAACTTAAAGAATATAGCGAGTTTGACGAATGACTGTTTAGTCTACTTGTGGAGATACTCTCCGCTAAAACATTGATGCTGATAAAAATAATCAGCAAACTTAGAGCCAATCTCATAGGGATTGATTTTGTAAATACATTTACCATAATATCACACGATTAAAATTTATTACTCTTGTTACTTTTTTCGGTTGATTCTTAGCGTAGGTAATCGCCACATCTCTTGCCGCTTTAAGATACATCCTTTGAGTCTGTACATTGTCTTCATACTCTCTAACATTTTGTGTCCATTGCCGTTTTTCACGTTCTATGCCATCATGATAGACTTGCATTTGGTGCTCCCATTCTCTACGGTCTATCTCATTCATCTTAACAGTGATTTCTTTCAATAGTGATGTCGCTTGCGTTTGACACGATGCTGCGAAGTTAATCTGAGAAAGTAACCGTGTTGCCTCTATAGCACCTTCTCTTGTTGGGTTGTTTGCCCATGCCGCACGTGCTTGATTCAAAAATTCAGCACCTCTTGCCTCTATCATATTTGTGTATATCGTAGTTGCTATTTGTGCAGATTCTTCAAAACAGCTTGTACAAACGGAAGGAATTGATGTTAAAAGCATCAAAGCTTCTTCGTAATTTTGCTGAGACGCTTGTTTCTTAGCTTTTACTATCAATTCGTTACAATGAGTTTGGTAATAAGCCAATAATTTTTCTTTACCCTCTTGAACAAATGCCACTATAGCAGGATTCTTGGAGTTTATATTTTTAAAGGCAGATATATAAGACTTTTCCAAATTCTGCCCAATACCGATTGCTGATATTGTCTGTTGAGAATAAACCTTATCTTCATCAATATCACCCAAGATAAATGTAATATCTAACTTTTGTGATATTCGTTGAGGTGGTCCTGCTACAATATCTTTTGAAACTACATTTATTTTTGCTGTTAGAACAAATCTAACAACATTCTCATTATCAGCAATGCCATTGGCTGAAATAATTTGAGAAAGTTTCGATTCCAACATTTTATGGGATTCATAAGGTATTTCCTCACTTTCGGGTACATAGGCATGGATAGAAATACGCCCAATGTCGTCAAAACATTTTTGTGCATGAATGTGCATAGCACAAATCAATGCCATAATAAGCAAAAGTTTCTTCATTGTTATATTATTTTTCACCCAAGACAAGTATAGTTTCTCCTAATCCTCTCATCATTAATTTTGATGGGATATTGAATGGTGCCGCATTCAGATATTTCTGTAATCTTCTCGTAAAACTACGAGCATCTACCGCTATACCACTTTCATTCTTCAGAGGTATCATTACCTGCTCAAACTGTGCAAAGGTTTCTGATGCGTCTGAAAGATTATACTGTCCCCCTATAGTATTTTTTGTCAACCATTGTTGGATATAACATAATAGTTCCTCGTTACCATACTCACTTTCCAAGTCATGCTCCCAATTATCCCATGTACGAATAGTTAAAACGATTTCACGACCATTTGATTTCATCTTGGTATAGAACAAGTCAAGTTGCTTATCGAATGACTTTATATGTCTCTCTACAGCTCGCTGCAATTGTATTGGAATAGCTTCTGACGTTCTGTTTTCTGTCGCTGTCGAAGTGGCTATGCGCTTGCTTGTATAGGCATCAAAAGCCTCTAATGTAAACGTGATGGACGATATATTCACCACCCATCCAATTTGTATGATAATGTCGGCTTTCGCTTTACGTTTCAATATATCTAATGGAGTTTCCGAAAATTGCGCTCCACTTGACTTGCTAAAAGTCACATTGTCTTCAGATGTTCTTGAAGAGACATTGCGTAACTCCATTTCTGCATCTTTGAGATTGTAACCGCAACTTGTCAGTAATTCTCCTATTTTACTAATAACAGGATTTAATTCTAAATCCTCTTGAAAGGCTTGTTTGTAATTAGGCAGACTTTCTTTCACACCTTGGTTGTCGTACTCCGTTATGAAATAACGTTGGGTACACCAATTGTCAGATGGCAAAATCATTAGTGTTGGTTTCTTCTGCGCCCAAACAGAAACACATGAAACTAAAGAGAAGGATAAAACCAATCCTAACCTTTTTAGATAAACCGCAAATAATCTCATAACCTTTGCTCCTGTTTTTAGCACCTTCAGCTCAAACAGTGCTGTTTGACAAATCTACTTTAAATAGGCATACAAAAAAGTGGAGCTTCTATTCGCACCCTTGATGTAAGCCTTCGACTGCTCATGGAATTGGGATATGAATAGACAACTCCACTTGCAGTATGTTCGTGTTGAGATACGAATACACCGAAATGGAGCGTCCTTTCACATATACCCTCAATTCCATTTTTTTGTGAGTTGTCGAAGTTCACATCAAATCAGGTATAAGCGAAATACGCTTTTTCTAATATGTCTGCCAAAAGCCTATTACGGCAATATGGCATGGCAAAGATAACCAAATTTCATGAGACTAAAGAATTTCTTGCACTGAATTTGATGTTTGAAGGCTGTGTTTAGAATTTTTCTACTTTGCAGCTGTGTTTCGTTTGACATCTGTGTCACAATAATCTTTTAGATTTGATTGATACATTTGGAATAGCGTATCAATACCTATTAGAAAGATTAAATTGATACACTTGATTGTTTGATACAGTTGGATGGTTTTTCCATTTTCAACAATAACATAAAAGTAGAAGAACATAGACGTTATCATTTGAAAATGGAAAATCAGATTAGTTATTCTATTGGCTTTTTGTAAGGCCTTCTCGGAATGTTATTCCTGTCACAAAACTCATATAATCTACTCAAGCCTATCTTTATTCCATTTGCTTTGAGCATAGCAAGATTATCTTTCACAGACAGACTGCAATCATAGAGGTTGCCAATCTCTTCGTCCTTCAACTTGCGCCTGACGATTCCAACCATCGACTTGGGTTTGATGCCTCTTTCAGAACAATACAGTTTATCTACTTTGAACTTACTCGGCTTACGCTTCGTCTTTATGTTTATCTTTTCGTATTCCATATTTAGGGCATTGTTGGCAATCCTCATTAGCTCTTGATTATTCAGAGTGTTGTCTGAGTTATCATAATACCATTGTCGTTCAGCAACCAGGTTATACAATAGATGTTCAAATGTGATGTTTGGAAGTATCTTTCTGCGTATGAGTGCAGACACAAATAGGCATTTCCTCCTATTGTCGCCATCCCTCTTTATCTTTACAACCGATACTTTGCGAATATCGCCACTATTGCTTGTTACGACATCTTGATACCAACTTCGATATATCTCTTGATAGTTTTCGGGTATCAACGCATAACCGTTATTATATGTTAGCTCGGAATGGTCAAAGTATCTGTATCGCTCTCGGTACTTGATAATCAATTCAGAAGGTGGAATTTCAAAGAGGTCGTTAATGAAATCCTTATCCTTTATAGGATAGACACATTCATTACTATTTGCAGATTCCTTTACTGACCTGTTTTCATGGTGGGCTGATTCAACAAGTGCAGCTCCAAAATCTGATAAAGTATAAACTTTGTCTGTAGAATACACTTCACACCTTGGCGTTCCGTTGCCATTCATATATTGTGCAGGTCTTGCTCCACACGAATCTTGGTCGGGGTAAGTAGGGTAATCTTTGCGTATTTCCTTTATGATGCCTTTGTATGTTGAGGCTAAGGTTTCAGCATTTGGTATATCCTCATTAAATACATAACAAAGGCGAAAGCGATACTTGTTACCCTTACTTGTACAAAGATTGCTCGGTGTTGTATAGTATATAGTAGGCTTCTTCGATAATCCACAAACAAATTGCTTCATTTCCATATTGAAATCATCTACATCAACGAATACAACATTAGCTCGGTCAAAATTATCATTCTTCTTCTCGTATATTTTAAAGGTGTCGGCTTTTGTTGTAAACCAATGGCAAAAACAAAATCCTTTTTTGATGTGTTTTACAAAGTCCTCAATACTTATTGAAGAACGTTTAAAACACAGTTTCTTAATGTCTATACTCTCTTTAGTTGCATAATGTTCGAGAGATAAGCTTAGTTTTAATGCTATCACGTTTCATAATCGTAATATCATTATTTTGTTGGACAGGGTTTCGCCTGTCCCTTTTAGTTTTATCTTGGCTCTACATAGCCTATTCTGTTTACTGCCTAAGATAGTTCCTATCTGTTCGTCTTGGAGTCTTTTGATGGTGGTGGTCTCTTTCTGTTTCTCTTCATATTTAATATGGTTTTATTTCTATCATTTATTCTCACGTTGCAAACATACTACTTGGGAGACTACTATTGCAAAATTGAATATTAAAAAATCTGAAGACTTGAAAGAAAAGGCATTTTGTATACCGGAAAATTTTCTAAAAGATGCACGGCAACCCCTTGTGGTCGATGCCTCGCTCCCTCTATAGGGGTAGGCAAAAAGAGGATACGGTGGAAGTCCTCCCTATAACTCATATATATACAGTACTTTAGAGTAGCTTGAACAGCTTTTGCTGCTACTGAATGCTACACCTTATTATATAAGGTGGGCAACCACGTTTGCCTTGTTTGGTCTTTAATACTACGTACAGTTACACCTTATTATATATATAAGGGCTGATGTTGATTGTCTTTTTGAGGCTTGAAATCAATTGATTTTAAGTCGAATAAATCTTGTAAGTAGCTGATTGTCACGGAGGTGTGCGCTGCTTGTACTGTCCCCGATAAATATCCCCGATAATAGCTAACTCTCTGAATATCAGATATAGAGTATAATTCAGTGGGCATCATGTGGGAGATGAATTGTTGGATTTCATAGCTCCTAAGCCAAATGGGAGAATAAAGAATTTGGCAATATTTATCAACCCATACTTCGCGGTTGTTCCAAGGGTCTATACACCTCGACAAAAGGGTGTATAGACCCTTTTTCCTATTGTTTTATGGTGTTGCTATTTTCATCTCCGTATCAACGCTTAGTTTGCACAAATTACTCATTGCATAGAGTGGAATTACATCTACGTGGCGAATGGCATCCTGGGATTCTTTATCAACATACTCAAACTCTCCGAAATTCTCTAGGGATGTACGAACAGCATGATGAAGAGCCTTCTTTCTCATGAATAGCCATAAGCTTTGCATGCTACCCCTGGTAGTGGCTTTCACTTCTATCGGTAAAACCATACCATCCTTGGCTTCCAGAAAATCAATCTCAGCATTGGCCCCTCTTGACAAATTCTGCCAATAATACATTTCTGCCTTCTGGAAACAGTCGTGGTTCTTGACGAGTTCCAAACCAGCAAACATTTCTGATGCAGCACCTTTATTGACGAAATCAACATTCGAAGCTAAAAGTACATTGGCAGCAGGAGTACCCAACATGGTTTGCATCAGTCCCAAATCCAAGAAAAGATATTTCCTATAGCTGTCATTCTCTTCAGCTCCAAGTGGAACGCCATTTCCATCACTATGGGTCACCGGCTTTATGAGTCCTGCCAAGGTCAATAAATGAAGTGCGTCTTTGATAACCGAAGAATGAACATCATCGGCCACCTGCCTATAGACAAACTTACTGCCAGCCTGCAAAGCTACGGAACGCAAAACCTTTCTCAATAAAGCCGGAGATACACGCGACTTGTACTTGGCAAAATCATCCTGATAGGTATCCAGAATATCATTATGGACATAAGCGCATTCTATGTAACTGTTAGTCTCTATCCATTCTGTAACTGCGGCAGGCATACCACCCACCAGATAGAAAGTCTTCAACTGGTCCACCAGTTTATTATGAACGGCCTCTGGAAGCGGAGATGAGGGTGAAGCCTGCTGCTTGTATCTCACCGTGGTATCTAGTCCCTGTGCCATGAGAAATTCATCAAAGGAAAAAGGGTACATATAGAGTGAGCGTATTCTACCCACTCCAAAGGAAGGCAGTTCTTCTAAGGTGAATTCCAACAAAGAGCCAGCAGCGATGACATGCAGTTCCGGATAATCTTCTTTGAAATAACGGAGCGACATGATTGCTTCCTGGCTCACTTGTATCTCGTCTATGAAGAGCAGTGTTTCACCAGGTATCACTGGGATGCCGGTAGTGGCACTTATGCTTTCACACGTTCTATGCACGTCAATATCCTTTGAAAAGAGTCCTCTTATGGATGGCTGGCTCTCCAGATTGATCTCTACAAAGTACTTGAATTCTTTACCAAAGTGGCGCACAGCAGAAGATTTTCCTACTTGTCTGGCTCCACGTATCAGCAGCGGTTTTCTTCTTTGAGAAGCCTTCCACTCCAGGAGTTTTTTATCTATAATTCGCTTGTAATATGTCATTTTGTATAATTTATTGATTTACAGTGCAAAGATACAACTTTTATCCAAAAGTCAAGGCAAACAATAGTTAATTTTATCCAAAAGTCAAGGCTAAAATAATGGCTTTTTATCCAAAAGTCAAGGCTAAGAGCCTAAAACTGCCGTCATCAAGAATCTGTGTCGCCAAAATCGTGATGCAGCATTCTCGCTTGAGGCGGATTGCAAATCCGCAAGGAAATAGGTCGAGCCTTTTTTGACGTCGGATTGCAAATCCGCCGGAACGCCTAGCGGGGTTGCGTTTCTTCTTTACGTCTGGTGTAGGAAACAGGGTTAGGGCTCACCGAGGAAGTAGAGGATGTAGGAGACTTGCATCGGGGTGAACTCCTTGCAGTTCTTGCCGTAACCGGTGGCGGCGAGCTTCTGGAGAAGGTCGGGGATGCGCTGGATCCATCGCATCAGGTGAGCACTGGCTACCGCTGGAGTAGCATCGGGAAAATACAGAAGAGCTAGCTCTTGCTTGGTATAACTTCTTAAATCCATAGTTTTGTTTGATTTTTATGAGGGTTAATGAATGAGGATGCGGTTCATAAGCTACTGACTTTTGCATCGTAAGTCTCTGACTTTTGCACCGTAAGTCTTTGGTTTCCGTTTCGGAAGTAACTGGCTTCTGGGTGACAGGGTGACAGGGGTGACAGGGAATTCTGAAGATTTACTCTCGCGCGGGCAGGCAGGAAAAATCAGGCCGAAAGTTCCTGCCTGCCCGCGTGCGAGGCGAAATGTTGAAAAACTCGTGTCACCGTGTCACCGTGTCACCCTGAACCGGATGAACCGATGGCTTGGGAACGGCTAGAAGGGGGCATCATCATCGCATTGCGGCGGGTTGATGCAGACGGATACCTGGTATGCCTTGATTTCCTCGGCTGTACGGACGATTGCCCTGTAACCACGGCTGTGCTTGGTGCGCATCTTTTCGAATCCGAGATCATTGAAAGCCTTGCCCAGTTTCGAACTGTTCAGCTTCTGGGAGATGTTGCAACTGATGATCTGCATCGCTCTGGCTATGGACACGAACTCCCCTGTCTCCGCCTCCGTTGGCTTTCGGAAGTAGAGATCCACAAGTTCCTGTTCTAGTCTGGGCGCCTCAAAAGCGCGGTTGTGCCGGTTCTGCTGTTCTATCTCCTCATCGGTGAACCAGTAGCGGAAATCACTCTTGTAGAGGGCGTAAGCCTGGGCGTAGATGCCTTCGTAATTGAAAGGATGCTCACGGGGCGAGAGGATGCTCTCTATCTCGTAGGGCAGCCAGCGACGGTTACCGGTAGGGTCGCTCAAAAACTCGGGATTGTTGCCCGTGCCGCAGAAGGTGTTGATATGCTTGCGCTGCTCCGCATAATGGCCGTATGCCGCCCTTTCGTTGGTATACTGCATCGTTACCACAGCCTTCAGCTGGTTCAGTTCCGACGGACTCATCGTGTCGAGCTCTTCATAACAGATGAGTGCATACTGCGAAAGGGCGATGATATCATCCTTCGTCATGCGCCTGGCATTCGCCTTCGTATAGAAGTATTGCTTCAGTTCCGGCGGCAGGAGATAGTTGAACCAGGTGGTCTTGTAGGCGCCCTGTCTGCCGATGAACACCAGGATGACATTGTTGACGGCACCTTCGTCTATCCATCCTGCTATCATCGCCACGAGCCATTTCCTGAGGGCTTCACAGAAGGGCATCACGGGGTCTCCCTTCATCTTTACCGTGGCAGCGAGTTCGGCAATATAGTCCTTGTCGCCTTCCTGCCAGGGTGGGAGATTCTCCAGATAATCGGTGAAGGGATTGTAGGGCGGAGTATAGTCGCTCTCGATGACATTGATCATGTCGCTCTTGCTCACCCTTGCGGTTAGCGACATGTTGCTCCATAGCGTATTCAGATTGCGGTCCTGGAGGATTCGCCATTTCTCCTTCAGATACTCGTAGCGCAGGGTGATGAGGTTGAAGCGGAGTTTGATATGTCCGTCGAGGAAGTCTTTGATTTCATCTACGGTGGCATAGGGAATCTTTCCGGTTTCTGCCTTCGCCTTCTGTGGGTGAGTGGTGTTGTCGTAGCACGACTTGAACACCTGTTCTACGTCGTCGTATTCGGGAAACTGCCTGATAGCCCACTGGGTGGCTTCTTTCCTGTCGTACCGTTTCTTAGCCATCATGTAGCCCACCCGCATTACATACTGGTTGTGGTTGCCGGGTTCGTACCTGATTTTTTCGCTTTCCAGCTTGGGTTTGACGATCTGCTCGTAGTAGTCGGCGATGCGTTCCTGTTTCTTTTTCTTCTGTGCGGTCTTGAGCGTAGCGGAATGGAAATGGCTGATTTCCTCGGCGCTGAAGGCTTTGGCTTCAGGATTGAAATAGACTTCGGGGTCGTAGGCGAGTCCGCTGAGCCTTGTGATGTTCTTGCAGAGCGGATCGCTTTCCTTGCCGATGAGATGCGCGTAGTAGTCGTTTCCCATGGCGAAGGCGGCGGGATAATCATCGCCTTCGTAGCGGTAGATGACGCGCAGTCCGTTGCCGCTCATGGTAACGTAGCAGAGCAGGGTGTGGGCATCGTGGCAGATTCTCTCTTTGAGCGAGTGCAGGGTGCCGTCATCCGGTTTTTCTGTGATGTGGTCGAAGTCGACCAGTGACAGATGTGTGAGGCTCCGGATGTTGTCCTTGCCTTTTCCGCCTTCGAAGATGCAGGCTACGGCGAAGAGGGGTGCATCGTGCTTGTACGACTTATTCCCCGTTTTCCGGTAAGACTCGGTGAAAAACCTGAGTTTCTCATCTTCCTTCATGAAGGTTACCAGGCCTTCCAACTGGCCAGGTGAAGGAATCTTGCTGGCCATGTTAATGAATGTGCTGATGTTCATCATCTCCTAAAAATTTTATATTGTTATACAATATATGTATCAGTTATTCGTTTTATTATTGGTAAGCAGATTGTTGAATCTGTAATACATGGTGCAAAGATACTAAAAAGAAAATAAAAAAGAGTTCCCGACGTCGGGAACTCGTTTACATATTTTTATAACATTTAAAATTAATTATTATGTTCTACGACAAATTTAAAGTAGACAACAGCCGTTTCGGTGCTGTTTTGAGTGAAGAAATGAAGAACCATCACATTACTGGTTCTCATTTAGTGGCTTGTGCAGACATGCGCAAGGAAAATGTTTTTGCAATCTAAAAGGGTAAGGGCGATTATCGGCTCAGTGTTTATGTGAGGATTGTTTCTGCTCTTCGGTACTTTATCGAAGACTCGGCAGAATACGCCCGAGTGAAGCAACGACTTATCGAAGCAGCCTTCGATGATGGTTACTTTTTTAACAGATAATTCTTTTGAATTGGATATTTAAATTAAAAAGTGGAATCCGACAACCGCCGGATTCCACCGATATCGTATTTTCACCCTGTGCGGGTGGAATTTCGCAGATACTTTATTACGGACTTATTTTTATGGTACACTCTCTTTAAATGTAACTAGTATATTCTTATTCCATCAAAGCTGCGCAATGTTTCTTCTGATCCAAAGTTTGAAGAATGGGTCGTTGAAAGATACTGTATCTCCATCCACATCTATGAAATCTTTAGCAATCAATGCCTTCTTGATACTCTGCACATTGGCTGAGTTTTCCAGGCGATACTCATTCAGTACCTCCCTACGGGAAAGTCCGGTATTGATGCCATTCGCCACCGCTATGAGGAAATTCTTCTGGTAAATCGTCATGGTTTCCATATCACGCTGATAGAACAGGCGATTTTGATCCAAAAGTTCATCGATAGCTTGATCTATCATCTGATCAGTAACTTCCGGACTAGCCTTGTACCAGGTGAGCCATGCCAGATGTTGGACGAGCGAAGACAGGTTTTCCGAGACTTGGCAAATCTTAAGAGCCTGTTTCTCTTCTATATGCTTCCCTGTATTCTTGAATTTCTCGCAGATGAAAGGAATCCACTCTGTTTCCGGTATCTTGTCGAGAAACATGATGTCGCCAAACTTGTAGAATGGACATTCTGTGGTGTGGAACAGCTTAGTCATCAGATGCTTCTTGCTTCCAAACATACAGTAAGTAGTCAACTTCTGGTGCTGCCATACTGTTCTCAGTTTCTTTTGGAAGGTAAGCGAGTCCTTGAAGTCAGCTATCTGCTGAAACTCATCAAAGCACACAACTATTTTAATGCCTTTCTTCTCTGCAATTTTCTCTGGCAGCTGCAAGATTTCCCTTTCAGGGTTATCCTTTGGATTCCAGGCAAAAGACAGGGAAAAGTCGTTCATAGGATCAGTACCGAAGGAGAACTTTGGAGTAATGTTGGAAAGAAAGGTTTTTGCCATCTGAACCCATTCGTCCCATCTGGAAGATGTCTGACGGATGGTTTCCGTTGCCAGCATCTTGCAAAACTCATAGTCGGATTTGCATGAGAATACATCAATAAAGATGAACTTAACATCTTTCCGCTTTGACTGGCTTATCACTTTCTTGACAAGAGAAGTCTTTCCCCATCTTCTAGGAGAGATGATGATGGTATTGATGCCATGTGTAAGATTGGCTTCCAAATGCTTAGCATCGTTTATGCGGTCGGTGAAATATTCATCTTCCACAGCTCTACCGAATTCAAATGGATTTTCTATCATAATCGTTTCTTTTTTCTTTATTATAGAATGCAAAGATAGTAATAATCTTCTTAGTAATAATCTTCTTAGTAAGAACTTTATTACTAATTAACATTTTAGTTGTGATATTGGTTAACTATCTTTCCATATATTGCTTTTTACTGAAAATATATTGAATTATTTTTTCCATACACATTATTTATTGGCTTCTTTATCCATATACTTCATCAGATTGTGATGAGGTTGCAAAAGTAAACTGTGTCAAATTACTTTGGTTGTAACTTGACACAGTTTTTTTATATCTCCAACTCTTAACGCAAGAACTTTCCGGTAAGGCTTGCCTTGCAGGCAGCTACTTCTTCCGGAGTTCCGGCTACAACGAGATTACCGCCTTTATCGCCGCCTTCGGGACCGAGGTCGATGATATAGTCGGCACACTTGATGACATCCAGATTGTGCTCTATCACTACCAGCGAATGGCCCCTTTCTATCAGGGCATTGAAGGCGTGGAGCAGGCGCTTGATGTCGTGGAAGTGAAGACCCGTGGTAGGCTCGTCGAAGATGAAGAGCGTAGGCTCCTGTTCTTCCTTACCTATGAAGAAGGCGAGCTTTACACGCTGATTCTCACCTCCCGAAAGCGAACTTGAATTCTGACCGAGCTTGATATAACCCAGACCCACATCCTGAAGCGGCTTCAGGCGGTTTACGATGATGCGGCAGTTGTCGAAGTCGCCCTCGTTGCGCTGCAACTTTTCATCGCTGAAGAACTCAATGGCCTCGTTTACCGTCATGTTCAGCACATCATTGACGTCTTTTCCGCCATAGCGTACCTCCAGAATGTCGTGCTTGAACCGCTTGCCCTTACAAGCCTCGCAGGTCAGCGTGAGGTCTGCCATAAACTGCATCTCGATGGTAACATATCCTGCACCCTTACATTCCTCGCATCTTCCGCCTTCGGTATTGAAAGAGAAGTACTGCGGCGTGAATCCCATCTGCTTAGCCAGTGGCTGGTTGGCAAAGAGGGCACGTATCGCATCGTATGCCTTCAGATAAGTGGCAGGGTTGCTGCGGGTACTCTTTCCGATAGGGTTCTGGTCAACAAACTCTACATGACTGATGCTCTTCCAGTCGCCTTCCATCGATGCATATTCGCCTGGTGCCTCTGCTACTAGGTCCAGACGGCGACGCATGGCAGGATAGAGGATTCCCTTGATGAGCGAACTCTTGCCTGAGCCTGATACACCGGTTACACAGGTGAATACATTGAGCGGTATCTTAACATCGATGCCGCGCAGATTGTTCATCCGGGCTCCCTTGATTTCGATATACTGGTTCCAGGCACGGTGGCTCGTTGGCGCCTTTATCTCCTCGTTGTGGGTCAGGTATTTGATGGTATAACTCTCCGGATATTCAGCCAGCAGCTTTTCCTGTTCGGCCTTGTCGGTGGTTGAATATTCTGATGACGGACCGGCGTAGACCACTCTTCCGCCCAGTCTGCCGGCATCGGGACCGATATCGATGAGATAGTCGGCTGCCCGCATAATCTCTTCGTCGTGTTCTACCACAACCACCGTATTGCCCAGTTGCTGCAGTTCTTTCAGCACCTTAATCAGTCGGGCGGTATCGCGGCTATGGAGTCCGATACTAGGTTCATCGAGGATATATACGCTACCCACGAGCGATGAGCCCAGGTTGGTGGTCAGGTTGATGCGCTGACTTTCACCGCCGGAGAGGGTGTTGGAGAGTCGGTTGAGCGTAAGATACCCCAGACCTACATCCAGGAGGAACTGCAGGCGGTGGGTGATTTCGGTGAGCAGACGCTTGCTGATTTCCTTCTCATGCTCAGAGATTTCCAGTTTCTTGAACCATTCGCTCAGGTTCACAATCGACATCTCAACCAGTTCGGTGATGCTCTTTCCGCCAATCTTTACATAGTTGGCTTCCTTCTTGAGTCGGGTACCATGGCAGTCGGGACAAATCGTCTTTCCACGGAATCGGCTCAGCATCACGCGGTATTGTATCTTGTACTGGTTCTCCTTTACCATTCTGAAGAACTCATCGATGCTCACCCTTTCCTGCTGTTTACGTTTCTTCTCGCCAGGCAGACCGTGCCACAGCCAGTCCTTCTGCTGCTGAGTCAGTTCGAAATAAGGCTTGAAGATAGGGAAGTCGTATTCTGCAGCTCTGCGGATGAATTCCTTGAGCCACATACCCATCTTTTCGCCTCGCCAGCAAACCACACATCCGTCATATACGCTCATCGAAGTGTTCGGGATGACGAGTTTCTCATCGATGCCTATTATGCTGCCGAAACCTTCGCAGGTAGGGCAGGCTCCGAGAGGGGAGTTGAAGGCAAACATATTGTCGGTAGGCTCTTCAAACTGCATACCGTCAGCTTCGAACCGGGTAGAGAAGTCGTAGCAGATATTGCTTGGCAGGAAGACGAGGCGGCAGGCTCCATCGCCCTCATAGAAGGCAGTTTCGGCAGAATCCATCAGTCGGCTGATGTCATCCTTCTCATCGCTTACCGAAGCACGGTCGATGACCAGGAAGATTTCTTCATCCTTCTGCTGCATTCTCTTTTTCAGTTTGTCGCCGCTTACTTCCAGCAGTTCCTTTTCAGCCTGCTCCATGAAGTCTTCGATGCGCACGAATTCACCTTTTATATATATACGCGCGTAACCTTCCTGGTTGTACATCTCCAGCTGTTTGCCCAGACTGCGCCCTTCGATGACGTGGATAGGGGCGAGGATGACAAACCTGGTACCCTGGGAATACTGTCGGGTGCAGGCGAGTACATCTTCGGTAGTATGGCGTTTCACCTCCTGTCCGCTGATAGGCGAATAGGTTTTTCCGATGCGTGCGTAGAGCAGTCGCAGGTATTCGTAGATTTCGGTGTTGGTGCCCACGGTAGATCGTGGGTTGCGCGAAATCACTTTCTGTTCGATAGCGATGGCCGGTGGCAATCCCTTGATGAAATCACATTCCGGTTTGCTCATACGTCCCAGAAACTGGCGAGCGTATGAAGAGAGCGACTCCACATAGCGGCGCTGGCCCTCAGCATATAAGGTATCAAAAGCCAACGATGATTTTCCCGATCCGGAGACACCCGTAATGGCAACAAACTTGCCCTGAGGTATCTTCACATCGATATTCTTGAGGTTGTTGGCTCTTGCCCCTTTTATTTCTATATATTTATCTTTTGGCATATTCTTTCTTCTTTTAAGATTAGGGGACCAGCGATGGAATCGCTGGGGACGGGGGCGCAAGGGGGAAAGGCTCTTTTTACCTTTTTACCTTTTTACCCTTTTACCCTTTTACTTTTTTACCCTTTTACCTTTATTCGTGGTGGTAAGGCTCACCTTTTATAATAGTACATGCTCGATAGAGCGCCTCGGTAAAGATAAGGCGCACCATCTGATGCGAGAAGGTCATCTTGGAGAGGGAAATCTTCTCGTTGGCGCGGTCGTAGACAGACTGTGAAAAGCCGTAAGGACCGCCGATGACAAAGACGAGCCTGCGGGTAGTAGCCTGCTTGCGCTCTATCCATTTGGCAAACTCGATGCTTCGGAATTCCTGTCCATGTTCATCCATCAGCACCACGGTATCCGAAGGCTGGAGGAGTTTCAGAATCAGTTCTCCTTCCCGTTCCTTCTGCTGTTGTTCGCTGAGGCTCTTGGTGTTCTTGAGCTCAGGAATGGTTGTTATGTTGAAAGGCATATAATGGGTGATGCGTTCAGCATAATCCTTGATGCCCGCAATGAAATGCTTGTTCACGGTCTTTCCGACCAGAATGAGTTCTGTCTTCATTTCGTTGGCGTTTTCTTCCTATACACTTTACACTTGAATTGACTTTCACTTCGTCCGTCGAACGTTGTTTCTTCGTTCTTCACTTCGCTTCGTCCCTGTAATATCCTGTTCCTATTCTTTTCGGATTCTTCGGGAACCAGCCTTTCTCGCAGCGTTGTCTCTGTTCGAAGAGTTCACCGATGCTCCAAAGGCATGAAGCACCTACTACGCCCAGTATGGCAGAGAAGAGCACGTTGGCAACCAGGAAGGCAGCTCCGATGCAGATGATGCCTGCAACGAGGAAAACCCACCAATAGCGGGTACCCGTATAATATTCCGTCTTCATGACGATAGGGTGAAAGATACCTATTATTAAAAAGGTGGATACGGCGATGATGACGCCCGTGTAATATACTTCCATATTCTATTGTTTTATATTTTGTTCATTCAACTTTTGCTATCTTACCAATACAATGTTGCTAAATATTAGCCTTATGCTATTTTCAATTCCATTTCAATGTGCAAAAATACAAAAAAAACTTCAAACATGTTTGGTTTATCAAATATTTTATATAACTTTGTACGCAAATAGAGAAAATATGCATTGTTTTCGTGCACATCCTTCTCGATAAGAATTAATTAATAACTTAATATAATCAAACTATGGCTAATAACGCAGAATTGATCAAGCAGTGTGAAGAAAGAGCACAGCAGTGGCTCACACCTGCTTTTGACGAAGAAACCCGTAAGGAAGTAAAGGCAATGCTCGACGCAGAGGACAAGTCTGCTCTCGTTGATGCATTCTATCAGAACCTGGAGTTCGGTACTGGTGGTTTGCGCGGTATCATGGGCTCAGGTACCAACCGCATGAACAAGTATATCGTTGGTATGGCTACCCAGGGCTTTGCTAACTACATTCTCAAGGCTTTCCCAGGTGAGGAGAACCTTTCTGTAGTGGTAGGTCACGACTGCCGTAACAACTCCCGTCTCTTCGCTGAGACCGTAGCTGCCATCTTCTCTGCCAATGGCATCAAGGCTTATCTCTTCGAGAGCCTCCGTCCTACACCAGAGATTTCTTTCGCTATCCGCGAGCTCGGTGCCAAGGCTGGTGTCAACGTAACAGCTTCTCACAACCCTAAGGAGTACAACGGTTACAAGGCTTACTGGAGCGACGGTGCTCAGGTTCTGGCTCCACATGATACAGGTATCATCGAGGAGGTGAACAAGGTTACTATCGACCAGGTGAAGTTTGAGGCTAACTGGGATAAGATTCAGATCATCGGTGGTGAGATGGATTACGACTATATGACTGCAGTTCATACTGCTATGATTGACCAGGATGTCATCAACCGTCAGAAGAACCTCAACATCGTTTATTCAGCTATGCACGGTACAGGTCGTGTCATCGTACCTCTCTGTCTGCGTTCTTGGGGCTTCCAGAACATCAATGTAGTTCCTGAGCAGATGGTTGTAGATGGCAACTTCCCTACAGTGGTTTCTCCTAACCCAGAGAATGCTGAGGCTATGACTCTCGGTATGAAGCTCGGTACCAAGTTGAACGCTGACCTCGTAGTAGCTACTGACCCTGATGCAGACCGCTTGGCTATCGTTTGCCGCGATGACAAGGGCGAGTGGATGATCATCAACGGTAACCAGACAGCCATGATGTTCTGCTACTACATCATTGAGAACAAGAAGAAGTTGGGCAAGTTGAAGCCAACAGACTTCCTCGTAAAGACCATCGTAACAACAGAAGTTATTGCTGAGATTGCCAAGAAGAACAACGTAGAGTTGCGCGACTGCTACACCGGTTTCAAGTGGATTGCACGCGAGATTGCTATCTCTGAGGGCAAGCAGCAGTACATCGGTGGTGGTGAAGAGAGCTTCGGTTTCTTGCCATACGATAAGGTACGCGATAAGGATGCTCCTGCATCTATCTGTCTGATTTGCGAGATTGCAGCATGGGCTAAGGATCAGGGCAAGACACTCTACGACCTCCTGATGCAGATTTATGCAGAGTATGGCTTCAGCAAGGAGTTTACTGTAAACGTAGTTCGCCCAGGTAAGACCGGTGCTGACGAGATTAAGCAGATGATGGCAGACTTCCGTGCCAACCCTCCACAGGAGTTGGGTGGCAGCAAGGTGGTAACCTGGAAGGACTACCAGTCTTTGGAGGCTAAACATGCTGACGGCAGCGTAGAGAAACTCGATATGCCTGCTACAAGCAATGTACTCCAGTGGTTCTGCGATGACAACACCAAGGTAAGTGTCCGTCCATCAGGTACAGAGCCTAAGATTAAGTTCTATATTGAGGTTAAGGATCCTTCATTCAAGTGCGCTGGCTGCTACAACCGCTGCACAGCTGCTGCAATGGATAAGATCGAGGCTATCAAGAAGAGCCTGAAGTTGGATTAATTTCATAGGAAATCATATCATGGCGCTCCGGTAATTATTGCCGGAGCGCTTTTCGTTTCAGTAGCCGTTTGTTCTCCTCGAAATAGGGTAGCAAGTTACCCTCATTATCATGTTTTTATAGAAAAAAAGCAAAAAGACTTGCATATTTTCTGATTTTTATTTATCTTTGCACCCATATTACAAAATTATAACATAGAATTATACTCTTATGGGAGGCATTTTCGGAACTATTTCCAAGAAAAGCTGTGTCGCAGATCTCTTTTACGGCACAGATTACAACTCACATCTCGGCACACGCCGAGGCGGTTTGGCAACCTACAGTAGTGAGAAGGGCTTCGTGCGCTCTATCCACAATCTGGAAAGTTCATACTTCAGAACGAAGTTTGAACCTACACTCAACAAGTTTGAAGGAGCTACATCGGGCATCGGCGTGATTAGCGATACAGATGCCCAGCCACTCATCATGAACTCTCATCTTGGCCGCTTTGCCATTTGCACTGTAGCTAAGATAGTAAACAAGGATGAACTTACTCAGCTTCTGCTCGAAAAGAACATGCACTTTGCAGAGATGTCTTCGGGTAGTACCAATCCAACTGAGTTGGTGGCTCTGCTTATTATTCAGGGTAAAACCTTCAGAGAAGGTATCGAAAACGTTTTCCATCACATCAAAGGTTCCTGCACCATGATGATCCTTACCGAGGATGGCATCATCTGTGCGCGTGACAGTTGGGGACGTACTCCAATCATCATCGGCAAGAAGGAAGGTGCCTATGCGGCTTCCAGCGAAACCACCTCGTTCCCTAATCTCGATTATGAAACAGCATATGAGGTAGGACCAGGCGAAATCGTGAAGATAACAGTTGATGGCATGGAGCAGATCCGTCCTGCCAACAAGAAGATGCAGGTTTGCTCTTTCCTCTGGGTTTACTACGGATTCCCTACATCTACCTACGAGGGCAAGAATGTGGAGGAGGCGCGTTTTACCAACGGCTTTAATCTCGGCAAGACCGATGATGTGGAGGTAGACTGCTGCAGCGGTATTCCGGATTCTGGTACTGGTATGGCTATGGGTTATGCTGCCGGCAAGGGTGTGCCTTACCAGCGTTGTATTGCCAAGTATACTCCTACATGGCCTCGCAGTTTTACTCCTAGCAACCAGAGCATGCGTTCGCTGGTAGCCAAGATGAAGCTGATTCCTAACAAGGCGATGCTGAAGGGCAAGCGTGTGTTATTCTGCGATGACAGTATCGTGCGTGGTACCCAGCTTCGCGACAATGTGAAGGTGCTTTTCGACCAGGCAGGCTTGAAGGAGTGCCACATGCGCATAGCATGTCCTCCATTGGTATATGGTTGTCCGTTCATCAACTTCACTTCTTCCAAGAGTGATATGGAGCTGATTACCCGTCGCATCATCGAGAAGTTTGAGGGCGATGCCAACAAGAATCTTGATAAATACGCTACCACCGGTTCTCCTGAGTATCAGAAGATGGTAGATGAGATTGCCAACCAGTTGGGCTTGACTTCCCTGAAGTTCAACACCATCGAGCAACTGGTAGAGGCCATCGGTCTTCCAAAGTGCCAGGTATGTACCCATTGTTTCGATGGCAGCAGTGCATATACTCTGAATGAGTTTGCTGATGAAGACTAATTCATCTTTTTGCGAGATAGATGCTTTTGTGAGCGAGATTCCTCGTGAAGCCTTGGCAGCTAGTGTGGAGATGGCATTAAAGGATCATGAAAATGGTAATACCGTTTCCCATTCAGAATTAATGAGTCGTATAAAAGCGGAACGAGGATGGAAATAGAATGGTCACTGCTTGCCATTAAATTTGTTGAATCAGAAATCATACAGTTATGAGTGCAAAAATAACACAAATATAAAAAGCTGTCTACAGAAAGTACCAAATATTGGCATTTAGGTCCTGTGGACTTGTATAATGAACTGAAGAAAGAACTATAAGAAGATAGGTCTAGCGACCCCGCTTAGCGAGGTGTAGCTAGACCTATTTTTATATTATTTCTCGGCAAAATCTTCTTTTGCATAAATCTTGTTACAATCGATGTTGGAGATATCCCACTGGAGAGACAATACCTGATTGTACTTCTTGTATTTATAGGTTTTGCCATTTACTGTAGTAAACTTAACCTCGTAATTATCTGCTATTCTCAATGGTGGAGTTGTAATGCTGGAACCATTCTGCAGGGTAGATTTATAGCTCCAGATAGCTTTCTGTTCTCCCTTCTTGTAAATCTCAATGTTTGAGATGGCAACTTTGTCGTTCAGATTGTTTGTGAACTGAAGCGGTGCATAGCGATCTCGTGTGAAAGGTTGCAGGTCGATGACGTAATTAACATTACCTATGTCTGTATAGGTGAATGTATGAAGATCTTGTTTGGATGAGACAAAACTCATGGCACCATAGGTTGGCCTAGCGATAAACCTGATGGCTATAGGCGATTCATCCGAATTGTCTTTCATTTTTGGCATATACCATGCCCATGCAGCATTCACTTCGGCAGTAGCTCTATATATGTTGGAATTTCCTTCCTCAAATCCACGGTAACTTTGCCATCTGAAATATGGCAGGTTCTTGAATACCAGCTCATAGGCTGCAATGTTCTTCCTCTGCGTATTCTTGATGTCCATGTCGTTAATGGTATAGGTCTTGGAGTGAGTCCATGACCATGCTGCCTTCAGGTTGTATTTTTTTTCAGCATATGGTATGTCTCCCTTTACTCCTGCTGCTACGGATACCCCAGCTTCTACACCACGAGTATGTGAAGAGGTATAGGTAACCTGGTTAATTGTTGTTTGTGGACTAGGTGTTCCGCTCGCTGTAAAAAATATATCGTCTGTACCCAATTCCGTATATACCTTTTTGCCATTCTTTGTCTCACATTTCAACGGGATACATTCCATGGCGAATGCTTTGCCGTAGAAACCGCAAATACGTACATACGAACCTCCGTGTCTGTTCCACCATCTACCCTTGTACATGTCATTATTGCTTACGCTTGACGACATGTTCACTATATAGTAATCGCCCGAACCTGCCTGGCCATCATAGCAATGAACCTGATAGATGTCAAACGAAACATTGATGGCTCCGCTGCCTTCGATATAATCCCGTTTCGACGATGCCAGATGGCGAACTTCCTTTTTGTCATTATAAGTAAAAGTCTTACCATAATGGTACTGGGTAAAATCCTTGCTGAGGTCATCATCACCATTTGAATTTTCTACTTTCTTTTCTTCGTATTTGTTCATATCTGCTACCCATCCGTTCAGATAGGTATAGATGTCGTTGTCCCCAAGTTCCGGATCTACAGCATCCAAGTCGGCCATCTCATCACCGGAGCCGTCATTATTCAGGTCTTCTTCCTGCAGTTCTGGCTGATTCCATTCCACGTCATCAAACAGATTGGTATATGATTGGGTTTCAGCCGCTTCCTGGCTGTTGTCAACGAATACCTCGTCTTGGTTAGGTTCATATACCTTGTAGCTATACCCCTGACCGTCCGTAGCCGATAGCAGAATATCATCAGAAGGCTGGTAGGTTGCTACAATTCCGCCCTGCTCCATAACTTGCTCAGCTTCCTTCTGGTATTTATCCCCGGCAGGGATAATCAGCAGGTCGGTTGATTCCGAAACCGTGGCTTGTCTGTTAGGGAAGAGGAGTTCACAGGCTTTCGTCATTTCAGCCTTTTCGCTCAATCCCAGCATGACAGTATTGCCCTTATATTGAACACCAGTTATAGCGCTGTTGAAATGGGTTTCTTCATCTGATGGTGGAAAGTTTTCCGCCGAAGACGTTTTGTCATCATCCGAACAGCCTGTAAACATAGTCAGCGAAGCTATGAGAAGCATCACCAAGTAAGTAGCCTTGTTTAAAAATAAAGTTACTTTTTTCATAATCTTGTCCATTTATCAGTTATGGTATTATTTTGCATAGAACGTAAACTTGTTCTTGTAATCTCTGTTCACGCAGACGGTTGCCTTGCGCTGGGAGAGATTGTATACCACCGACCACTGGGTATGGCTCGTTGGATTGCCTGGAGTTTCTGCCTGACTCACACCATTGAGCAGATTCATGGCTCCTTCCTCTGACAACTGGTTACTGTTCTGCTTGATGACGAATTCCATCATGTCGTAGCGGGTCTTGCCGTGGTTCGAGAGTTTCGGACCTTTATCTGAACATGCCATGGTTTCAGATACATAGAAGTTGCTGGCATAGCGCTTTTCTATCACCTCGCGGGTGTTTGGTAATACGTCAGGATATTTGAAATGAGTCTTTCCGTCTTCACCCGTATATTCATCGTCGATGTAAATCTTGCTTTGGTGATCCTTGTCATATACGAATTCTACGATGGCATAACGGCCCGTGGCATCTGCCATGTAGAAATGATAGTTGCCGTCATTATCCGGTATCCAGAGGTCATATCCGTCCAGAATCTTGAGAGCTTCATCTACCGTTTTTGCATGATCCAGCATCATGCGTAAGGCCAGGGTTGTAGTCAGTTTCTTGCCCGTGCTTGCCTGCTGGGTTGGCTTGCCGTCGAGATGGAGTACGGATACGGCAAAGCCGGCCTCGTTCATGCCGTCCATCAGAAGATATGGAAATGCCATGATATAGGAAAGGTCTTGCGTCTTATGTTTCTCAAACTGTTCCTTGTTATATAGAATGTAATGCCAGAGATCCTGCCGGTAACCTATCCAGTAGGCATCCACCATGCTGATGGATTTCAGTCCACCTTCTGGAGCCGTGCGAACCAGGGCTGCTGCAATCGGTTCATTATCGTGAGAGTAGTCAAAGTTGCGCCCCATCAGATAATCACCAGTATCTGGTGTCGTAACAGCAAAGGCACTGCAGCCGGCATCCAGCTTGACTCTTGCCTTGAGCCAGGATGGTGTTTTGTCGCAGAGGGTGTTCAATACGGCACCAATCAGTTGGGTGTTGTCGGTAAGATTATAGCCTGATATGGTAGAGAGTTTGTAATCCTCCGTATAGTCAAGATAGAAGAATCTTCCGTCTTTCAAGTCCTGGATGGACCGGACCATCTCCAGTTTCTTGGCATCGGTCAGCAGACTGGCTGGTACGTCCTGATAGTGTGCCTGATTGTTTACTTCTTCATGGTCATCATCGCTGCATGAAGATAGCAGAAACATACAGAATGTGAAGCTGAAACTTAAGCATAAAAACAGAAACCATTGTATGTGCTTACTGTTGAAAGTGATATTCTTTTTCATACGTAATTAGTATTAAATGATTGATAAATGATATGAATTTTCAAATGCAAAAGTAATGGAAAACTACTCTCGATAGGGAGAAAAGTACACTGAAAAATGCTGATTTTTCTGGAATTATAAAAAAATATCCCTCAAAATACATCAAAACCAATCTTTTTTATTATTTTTGCAAGAAGAAAAAGCGATTTGTCAGTCAGGGCAACCCTGCCTCTTCTGTCAATACGAAATAATTTATCTATCCATTATGAATATGAAAGAAAAGAACGCAAAGAAATCTAAGATACATCAGTTAGGATTCTCTTTCCTGAAGAGAGAATCTAATTACTTGGACCGCCAACGTCAAGCTATCCTTGTGTGTTTCTCCGTGATGCTCTCTTTGGGCATCCTGTCAAATATCCTGGGCTTTTCTGGAGCCTTTGATCCGTTTTTTACCGCGTCTAACATCGTTTTTCTGATTGTCGTGTTATCCTCCTTCATGGCTTATCTCTTCGGGAAAATCCCAATGGTGAGGGCAATCGTTTGTATCGCTATCGCCACCCAGTGCTTTATCGGAGCTGATATCCTCTACAGTGCCTTTATGCCTACGCTGAAAGATAACAGAATGGTGATTCTCATCAATATGCTTATCCTTTCAGGCAACATGTTTTTCTCGCTGGCGGCTTATCAGGCGCGTCTCACACGCTGGCTGGTGGGAATAGCTTTTGGGGTTTATATATTGAGTGTGATTGTAACGGGGGATGAATCGCTCATGGATTATTTCTTCATGATGATGCTCATATTGCTTTTTATCAGCGTGCTGAGTCTGACTGTTGCCAGAAACGGTGAGTATCTTGTCAATGCGAACAGAATGTTGCAGCGTGATGAGGAAGAACTGCTCCAGGTGCTGAAGATAAACAAAAAGCAGATTAAGGCATACGTGGCTCTGGCGAAGGAAAGGCATGATGTTAAACTTACCGCGCATTTGCTGGATCTTCTGGGTGAGGCTTCGCAGAAGAATGTCATAGACAATGTGATGCAATATCTCCAGACCCGCGAATTGAGCAAACAGAACATAGAACGCGTCTTTCCCGAGTTGAGTGCCTCTGAACAGGAAATCTGTTACCTTATCCTGCAGAACAGAAAGCTGAGTGAGATTTGCACGCTGCTCAACAAGTCGGAATCGAACATCACTACCCAGCGGGCCAACATCAGAAAGAAGTTGGGAATGGGCTCTGCTGATAACCTGAAGAAGGTTCTGGAGAAGCGCATAGCTGAAAGCCAGTAGGCCGATGAGGCTGATACTGAACCATATCCTGTTATTTTCGGAAATTTTGAACATATTATGATAAGATGTGAATAGTCATTTATCACCGAAAAGCCGTATCTTTGCACCCAGATAATAAATGAAACGTAAATCGATAAAAATCATTAAAATAGAAATCATTAAGAAGAAATGAAGAAAATAATCATCTTATGTTGCGCGCTCGGAGCTTTCCATACACTTGGCGCACAGGAGACGCTTACGCTCAGCCAGTGCCTGCAGATGGCAGTGGATAACAACCTGTCGCTCCAGAGCAGCCGAAACGAAATAGCTAAGGGAAAGTACGCTATCAGCGAAAATCAGGCTAAACTCTATCCGCAGATTAATGCGGTGGCACAGCTCAACGACAACTTTACGCCGCCAGTTTCGGTTACCGACGGCTCGGCTTACGGCAAGCCTTATAATGTAACCAAGACGTTGCAGTATAATGCATCGGCGGGTGTACAATTGCAGATGCCACTGTATAACCAGATGATTCTTACCGCCATCGACATTACCAAGATTGCCGATAAACTCAACCAACTCTCTTATGAGAAGGCGCGTGAAGACCTCATCGTGCAGACTGCCAAGATGTATTACATGGCGCAGAACATATCTGAGCAGATTCGTCTGACGAATGACAACATCAAGCGACTGGTAGAACTCAGAAACATCACCCAGGCTTTCTATGATAACCAGATGAGTCTGGAGGTAGATCTGAAGCGAGTGAATCTCAATATCGAGAACCTCACCGTGCAGCGCGATAACGCCATCGCCATGCTCGAACAGCAGTATACCATGCTCAAGTATGTGATAGATTATCCTGCCGAGAAGGAGATGAAGGTGACAGCCGTAGATCCGGGAAAGATAGAGATGGTGAAGGCTGACGGACTGGATACGGGACTCTACGAACTCCAGTTGCTGGAACAGAAGAAACTGCTCACCCAGAAGCAGACCAAACTAGCCAAGGACGGCTATCTGCCATCGCTCTCGCTGACCGGAAACCTGATGTATTCTGCCTTTACCGATAGGATAGATCATTGGATTCATTCGGGCGAGTCAAACCACTGGTATGGTTCCAATGGTCTGGGCATCCAGCTGCGAGTGCCTGTATTCGATGGTTTTGAAAAGCGTTCTAAAATCAGAAAGGCGAAGATAGAGGAGGAGAATGCACGCATCGGTTACGAGGACGCCCTGAAGGGACTGCAGGCAAACTATATGAATGCGGTGAGCGAGGTGAACAACAGTCAGCGCAACTACAAGAAACAGTTAGATAATTATACCATGGCGCAGGATGTTTACAACGTAACAGCCGACCAGTATAAGGAGGGTGTGGCTTCGATGACAGCGGTGCTGCAGGACGAGATGCGCATGAGTGAGGCTATGAACAATTATCTCACAGCCTACTATAGCTATAAGGTTGCCAATCTCTCGCTGCTCAAGTTGACTGGACAGCTCAACCAGATTTCGGTTGCTAAATAACGGAGAAGAATAAATCATTAAAAAATAAAATATAAACAGGAAAACGGGATATAAAAAAGTTTACTTCATATTCCCTGATTCCAAATTACAATATAACTATGGAACAGAACGAAAATAAAACTGTAGAAACAGCAGAGGCTACACAGGTATCTCACGAAGAAACCATGAAAAAACTGAAGAAGCAGCGCGTAAGACAGATTGTTGCCAGTCTGATAGGTATTGCTATTCTGGCTTTCGGACTCTGGAAAATCGTATGCCTCTTCCTCGATTATAACTCTAACGAAACGAGCAATGATGCTCAGATAGAGCAATATATCTCACCGGTTAATCTCCGTGCATCCGGCTATATCGCCAAGGTATGCTTCAGAGAACATCAGGAAGTACACAAGGGAGATACCCTCCTTGTGCTCGACGACCGGGAGTATCGTATCCGTCTGATGGAGGCTGAAGCAGCCCTCAAGGATGCCAAGGCAGGAGCCAATGTCATCAACGCTACAGAGCAGACCACCGAGACTTCAGCTTCTATCTATCAGGCATCTATCGATGAAATAAATGTACGACTTGCCAAACTTGCCAAGGACTGCGAACGCTATCGCAACCTGGTAGAAAAGAAGGCGGCTACTCCTATCCAGCTCGAACAGCTGGAGGTGGAATATGCTGCTACCAGGAAGAAACTCGAAGGGGTAAAGAAGCAGCAGGCTGCTGCCTATAAGGGCGTAAACGAGGTAACTACCCGTAAGCAGAATGTGGCTGCCTCCATCGAGCGTGCCGAGGCTGCCGTAGAGATGGCAAAGCTGAATCTCTCTTACTGTGTGGTTGTGGCCCCTTGCGACGGTAAACTGGGTCGCCGCTCTATCGAGGAGGGACAGATGGTGAATGCAGGAACCACCATTACCTACATCATTCCAACCAATAACAAATGGGTGATTGCCAACTATAAGGAAACCCAGATAGAGAATCTCTATGTAGGACAGAAGGTGCGTATGACCGTAGATGCCATCAGTAACAAGGAGTTTGAGGGTACGGTGACCGCCATTTCTGGTGCTACCGGTTCGAAATATTCGCTGGTACCTACAGACAATTCGGCTGGCAACTTTGTCAAGATTCAGCAGCGTGTGCCTGTAAGAATCGATTTCAACAACCTTAGCAAAGAGGATAATGAGCATCTTGCTGCCGGCATGATGGTGGTTGTCAAGGCTGAGAGAAAGTAAAAAACAGCTAGATGGAAATGAAGTAATATATGGAAGAAGAATATAAGAATTATCCGTTTTATGATTGGGTGCCCAAACCGCTCGGCATCATCTTCATGATCATCCTCTTCGTGCCGATGATTACGATGAGTGGCGTCTATTCTGCCAACAGCGGCGAGATGATGAGCGGGCTCGGCATCCAGTCGGAATACATCGCCTTTGCGGGCTTCTGCACCTCGATAGGAATGGCGGCTTTCTCGCCGTTCTTCTATGAACTGGTGTGCATCCGTAGAGAGAAGATGATGTGTATCGTGGGCTTCTCCATTCTCTTTATCCTCAGTTTCGTGTGTGCCCAGACCGACTCGCTGTTTATACTCGGACTGTGCAGTCTGCTGATGGGTTTTGTCCGCCAGACGCTGCTGATGGCGCATCTCTTCGTGCTTATCAGATATGGTTTCGGAATAGAGGCTACGAGGAATCTCACGCCGGGATGCGAGCCTACTACCGAGGAAGCATGGGATGCGGCAGATTCGGAGAAGATGGTGTCGCAGCCGGTCATCTATCTCTTCTTCATGATTATCGGACAGTTGGGAACCTGGCTAACGGCATGGCTTGCCTATGCCTATGAGTGGCAGTATGTTTATCATTTCATGATGGCATTCATGCTGGCAGGCATCATTATCGTGTTCTTCACCATGCCTTATCATAAGTATCCGATGCCTAAGTTCCCGATAACGATGTCGAAGTTTGGCAATGTTACGGTGTTCAGTATCATGCTCTGTTCGTTTGCTTATGTCATGGTATTCGGTAAGACGCTCGACTGGTTTGATGATCCTACCATCCGTTTCTCTTCGGTGGTCTGTCTTATCTTTACCGCTCTGTTCATCTATCTGGAGAAGACGAGGCGTTCACCTTATTTCATCATGGAGGTGTTCCAGCTCAGGGTCATCAACTACGGCATCCTGCTCTTCTTCCTGATGATGGTCTGCAATTCGAGTGCCATGTTTGTCAACGTGTTCACCAATGTGAGCATGAAGATAGATAACTGGCAGAATGCCACGCTAGGCAACTGGGTGATGGTGGGCTACACCGTGGGACTGATATTCGCCGTCATCGCCCGAGCCAAGAATGTTCACCTGAAGTGGATGTACTGTCTGGGCTTCCTCTTTATCGGAGCCTATGCGCTGTACATGTATTTCGAGGTACAGAACGACGGCATGTATGAGCGTATGAAATGGCCTATCATCATCCGTTCTACGGGAATGATGCTGCTCTATTCGCTCATCTCCACGATAGCCAACCAGCGCATGCCTTACCGCTTCATGTCAACCTGGGTTTGCATCATGCTTACCGTTCGTATGGTCATTGCCCCTTGCATCGGCTCTGCGCTCTATACCAATGTGTTGCAGCACAGACAGCAGTATTATGTAACCCGCTTTGCCCAGGATTACGACCGCACGAACATCGAGACGGCGAAGACTTACGACCAGACGGTGAGAGGCATGCAATATCAGGGCAAGAGTGTAACCGAGGCGCAGAATATGGCTGCCATGAGTACGAAGGGAAAGGTACAGGTACAGGCCACGCTGGTGAGTATCAAGGAGATGGCAGGCTGGACCTTCTACGGCTGTCTGCTGTGTGCCGGACTGATGCTCGTTCTCCCTTGGCGCAAGCGCAATATCGGGGAACTGACGCGTGAGTATCTGCTGAAGAATGTAGATGTGAAATCCCTGGGAAGAAGGTAGGGGAGTGCTAAAATATCATAAAAGATACAGGCTGCTCATCTGATGAATGGATATTTTTGTTATCTTCGCAGTTAAATCTGAAGATAACAGACCCATATTCATCATGAAAATAACAGATAATATCATCATATACGAGGCTCATGAGTTTCCTCAGCTGTTGATGCAGCCTTTCTACTCCGACTATGTCGGAATCGTAATCTGTCATCAGGGGATGTTCCGTTTCTGCGTAGACGGAACATCCTTTGTTGCATCTGTGGGTGAGACCGTTTTCCTTACCAAAGGAGTGATGTTTCATGTGCAGGAAACGGGCAAGAACCTTAAATATACCCTTCTTTTTTACCGTACTGAACAGATTCGTCACATGTTGGGCAATACTGTGGTTACCATGCGTCTTTATGCTACGATTTATCCCAAACCCTGCCATGTCAGGACGACGGGCTATGAGGATATGCTTACTTCTTATGCCATGATGCTGAGGAAACTGGAGCTGGAAAAAGAGAAGAGTGGTGAACTGGATGCCTATTGTGTGCATGAGCAGAAACTGTTGCTGATGGCTGTTACGTACCGTTTGTGCAGCATCTTCTCGCCATCGTTCAAGGCTGCCGGCAAGGAGATGGAACGGAAGATTGCCATCTTTGAGTCGCTGGTGCTGCTGATAGAGAAGAACTATATGCGTGAGCGCAGTGTGGCTTTCTATGCAGACGAACTCTGTCTTACACCGAAATATCTGTCGGTACTGGTCAAGTCGGTTTGCGGTCAGACGGTCCAGCAGTTGCTTTTCAAGGCGATGATCCGTCGCAGTATCTATCTGATGAAGAGCACCACGAAGACGATACAGCAGATAGCCAATGAACTCAGTTTTCCCAATGCTTCAGCCTTCGGAACCTTCTTCAAGAAACATACCGGTCTGTCGCCTAAGCATTACCGTAATTGGGAAGAGGGGAATGAACCGCCTTCTTTCAAATAAAGATTTCATCCTATACCTATAAAATAAAAAAGGGACAGAGGAATTGTTCTGTCCCCTGTCCCGAAACTGTGATATAACTAAAACAACTGAGCGAAAGCCTCGGCTGTCTTTCCTGTATAGGTCTTCATCTCTGTAACCGGCTTGTAACCGAAATCCTTGAAGGCAAGGAGCTGTGTGGCAACAAACTGGTGGTCGTCAGAGATGCAAGCCTGTAACTTCATATTACCCATGCTGATGGCAGAAACAGGGAATTTGCTGATCGCTGTTTCTACATCCTTTGGGGCTGCGCTGAGGATGTTCTCAAGCTTTCTTCCATCCTCTGTAGAATATTCTTTCTCTTTTATCTTAATCACACTGTTGGTAGGTTGATAGATGAGCTTGACAGTCAAACCCATGAAACCTTTCTTTACCTGTACATCCTGGAGTGCCAAAACATCAGCACCCATCTCTAAATGATTAATCTTTGCCATAATTTTATACTGTTATTTGCTTATTCTTAATTCCTGAAAAATAATATATATTGAACTGTTTTTTGTTTTGAAAAGGGGTGTAAACAATCTTATCGCAAATCTTAGGAAAGATGCGATAAACCTATATGATATTTTAAAAAGAGAAAAGAATAAGCACTAACAGAGCAGATGTCGCAGGCAAATGACATAATACTTGCTGGCGACATCAAAGTGGATTGGGGCAGTTTCCTGTCGGAAAGGCTCCATGCCACCTCCTATAGCTGATAAAAGGGATGATAAATAACGGATTCTATTTGTAAGCAATCTACTGGCAGTCTGACTGTTGTGCATGTTGCCACTTGGCAATAAGCGCTGCGGACGGCTGCTACAGATGCGGTAAGCAAGCTGTGAGGCGTTTTCAAGCTGTGCCTCAGGCTGGCTCTTGTCATACTCAACCTTCGCCAAACCATCTTTCTTATGGCTTGCATCTTCGGTATAAGAATCCTCGGGTGTAAAAGAAATAGAGGCAGCAGATACCTCTCCATAGCCTGAGAAGACCATGGACACCAGAAAAAGGATGTATAGTATCAACTGCCTCATATTTGATATGTAGTTAAAGAAGTTAAAGAAGTTATCGCTCCCTACGGTCGCTGAGGAGTTAAGACAATAGTCTTTTTAGCCTGTTTTTGGGCGAAGTGACATACGTCTAAACTCCTTAACTCCTTAACTTCCCGTTTAATTAATAGCTTCTTGCGATGATGACACGGGCTACGGCTGGTTTGCCGCTTACCATATCTACACCTGGAGTCTGCTCGTAAGCGAAAGGCACGCAGCGGATGGTAGCCTGAGTCTCCTCCTTAATCTTAGCCTCGGTCTCGGCTGTACCGTCCCAATGGCAGAGGAAGAAACCACCGTCCTTCACACGCTTCTTGAACTCCTCGTAGTTGTCGCACTCATAAACGTGAGCATCACGGTAAGCACGAGCTTTCTCGAAGATATTTTTCTGGATGTCTTCCAACATATTCTTTACGCGCTCAACGATACCGTCGAAGCTTACGTTCTCCTTCTCCAAGGTATCACGGCGCATGATTTCGATGGTGTTGTTCTCCAAGTCACGGCCACCCATAGCCAGACGAACAGGAACACCCTTCAACTCATAGTCAGCGAACTTGAAGCCAGGACGCTTGGCAGGGTTGTCATCATACTTCACGGTGATGCCCAACTCACGGAGCTGGTCGATGACAGGCTGCAACTTAGCAGTAATCTGAGCCAACTGCTCGTCGCCCTTGTTGATAGGAACGATAACCACCTGGATAGGAGCCAGCTTTGGAGGCAATACCAGACCGTTATCATCGCTGTGAACCATGATGAGGGCACCCATCAGTCGGGTAGAAACACCCCATGAAGTAGCCCATACATACTCAGGCTTGTTCTCCTTGTTCAAGTATGTTACGTCGAAACTCTTGGCGAAGTTCTGACCCAGGAAGTGAGAAGTACCGCTCTGGAGAGCCTTGCCATCCTGCATCATTGCCTCGATGGTATAGGTGTTGAGAGCACCTGCGAAACGCTCAGTCTCACTCTTCACACCCTGCAATACAGGAACACCCATGTAGTTCTCTGCAAACTCAGCGTAAACCTTGAGCATCTCCTGAGCCTTTGCCTCAGCCTCTTCCTTAGTGGCATGAGCGGTATGACCCTCCTGCCAGAGGAACTCAGAAGTACGGAGGAACGGACGGGTACGCATCTCCCAACGCATTACGTTGCACCACTGGTTGCAGAGGATAGGGAGATCACGCCATGAATGGATCCAGTTCTTATAGGTGTTCCAGATGATGGTCTCAGAAGTAGGACGGATGATGAGCTCCTCATCGAGCTTTGCGTTAGGATCAACCTCAACCTCTTTGCCATCCTCTGTAGAACGGAGGCGGTAGTGGGTAACTACGGCACACTCCTTGGCGAAACCTGCCACGTGCTCAGCCTCACGAGAGAAGAAACTCTTCGGGATGAGGAGAGGGAAGTATGCGTTCTGTACACCTGTCTGCTTAAACATCTTGTCGAGCTGCTGCTGCATCTTCTCCCAGATTGCGTAGCCGTATGGTTTGATGATCATACAACCACGAACTGGTGACAACTCTGCGAGGTCAGCCTTTACTACCAAATCATTGTACCACTGACTGTAGTTGTCAGCGCGCTTGGTTAAATTCTTGAGTTCTTTAGCCATATTGCTTTATTCTATTTATTTTGTTTTTTATTTCTTCTGTTATTTATATATTAAGGTATAAGCATGAGCCCCTTCATCATCTGCTGACGGCAGTTCATCTGTCAGCAGATTTCTGAAATCCTACTTTTAGGGATTTTCCACCCCCAAATAGGTGATTTCCTCGCTCTATTTCGACAAATACCCTTAAATTTGCATGCAAAAATACAAAAAAATATTAGAAAACTCTCCATTATGGAGAAAAAAGAGTTATCTTTGCAATTAAATAACATAAATATAGGAGATTTTAAAATGAAAAAGACTAATTTTGCAGTTGCAGGCCTCTCTTTGTGCTTGCTTTTCTCAAGTTGTGGAACCAATCAGAAGACAGGTACAGCTGTAGGTGCCGGTTCTGGTGCAGCTCTGGGTGCTATCGTTGGTGGATTGCTCAACAATAGCCATCGTGGTACAGGTGCTCTCGTAGGTGCTGCTATCGGTGCAGCTGTTGGTGGCGGTGCCGGTAACCTCATCGGAAAGCACATGGATAAGGTGAAGGCTGAGGCTGAACAGGTGAAGAATGCACAGGTTGAGACTGTAACAGATGCCAATGGCTTGTCTGCCGTTAAGGTAACATTTGCTTCTGGTATTCTCTTCCCAACTAACGGTTCTACTCTCAGCAGCAGCGCAAAGACTGATTTGGCTCAGTTTGCCGGTGTATTGAAGAACAATACCGACTGCGAGGTTTCTATCCAGGGTTATACTGATGCTACAGGTAATGACGGTATCAACTTGCCTTTGAGCCAGAAGCGTGCTGAGGCAGTTTACAACTATCTCGCTTCTTGCGGTGTTACCAGCCGTCAGGTAAAGAATGTTCAGGGTTTTGGTTCTGCTAACCCTGTTGTTAATACTACTGCTGCTTGTGCCCAGAACCGTCGTGTCGAGGTCTATATGTACGCTAGCCAGGCTATGGTTAACGCAGCCAACAACGGTACATTGAAGTAATAACTTTCATGCTCCCGGAAGGGAAAAACTAAATAGATGATTTTGAAGAAAATCAAGAATATAGTAAAATGGGTGGTGGTGCTGTTTTTCAGTACCACCATTCTTGCTGTAGTGGCATATAGGTTCATTCCTGTATATGTCACTCCTCTGATGTTTATCCGATGCTTCCAGCAAGTAGCTGATGGAGAGAGTATTACCCTGCATCATCATTGGATTTCGATGGATAAGATTTCGCCTCACATGCCAGTGGCGGTAATGGCGAGCGAAGATGCGAGATTCCTGAAGCATCACGGTTTCGACTTCAATGCCATCGAGAGTGCGGCGAAGAATAATGCACGTGGTGGAAAGGTGCATGGAGCCAGTACCATCAGTCAGCAGACTGCTAAGAATGTCTTCCTGTGGCCTGGCCGTTCATGGACCCGCAAGGGATTTGAAGTCTACTTTACCTTCCTCATCGAAATGATGTGGAGCAAGCAGCGCATCATGGAGGTTTATCTCAACAGCATAGAGATGGGACCGGGTATCTATGGTGTGGATGCGGTTGCAGAATATCATTTCGACAAGAAAGCGAAAGATCTGTTTCGTGGCGAGTGTGCGCTGATAGCAGCTACACTTCCTAATCCGCGCAAATTCAGTTCGCTGCATCCTAGCGCTTATATGAAGAAGCGCCAGCGACAGATAGAACATCAGATGAGATTTATCCCTACCTTCCCCCGTGAGGGCGAAGATTTCGACCCGAGCACGGCTGTGGGAGGATATAGGGTGAAGTAATACTTAGTAGATAGTTTATAGTTGATAGGGGTGACCTTAAAATAGTTTTTTGCCTCAAATATTGATTCATGGATTTACTGAACGACTTGAACGAAGCGCAGCGTGCTGCGGTAGAATATATTGACGGACCTTCGCTGGTGATAGCCGGTGCAGGTTCGGGTAAGACGCGTGTGCTTACCTATAAGATAGCTTATCTCCTGAGCCAGGGCAAAGATCTTTATTCTTTATTAGTGCTTACTTTTACTAATAAGGCAGCAAGAGAAATGGTTGAACGTATTCGTAAAATGTTTGGTGAAGCATTTTATATCAGACAGAAATATATGGGTACTTTTCATAGTGTCTTTGCTAGAATATTGCGTGTTGAGTCTGATAAGATAGGCTTTACTTCAGATTTTACAATTTATGATGAAGCAGACTCTCGTTCTTTATTGAAATCTATTGTTAAGGAGATGGGCTTGAGTGAAAAAACTTACAAGCCTGCAGTTGTTCATGCAAGGATTTCTATGGCAAAAAATCAACTGATTGGAGTTGATTCATATGAAAGCGATTCTGATATCTTTAGCCAAAATAAACGAGCTGGTATGCCCGAAATTGCTAAGATATATCGAGAATATGTACAACGCTGTAAGTTGGCGAATGCAATGGATTTTGATGATTTGTTAGTTTATACTTATCGGCTTTTTGTAGAAAGAAATGATGTGTTGAAAAAGTATGGTAAAATTTTTAAGTACATAATGGTAGATGAGTATCAAGATACAAATTATGTTCAGAAAAAAATACTTACTTTGCTCTATAATGTAATGGAAGAGAAAGCCATATGTGCTGTAGGAGATGATTCTCAAAGTATTTATAGTTTTAGAGGAGCTAATATCGATAATATATTGTCTTTCACTAGAGATTTTCCTGCTGAAAATGGTAACTATGCGCGTCTCTTCAAACTGGAACAGAACTACCGCTCTACCCAGACCATCGTTGAGGCGGCTAACAGTCTGATCAAGCATAACCGCAACCAGATTCCTAAGGATGTGTTCAGCGAGAATGCGAAGGGTGAGAAGATTCAGTATAAGCCTGCCTACAGCGACAAGGAAGAGGCGGCGATTGTGGCGAAGGACGTGAAGCGTATCCGGCGCGAGGATGGCTGCCAGTATAGTGATTTTGCCATTCTCTACCGCACCAATGCCCAGAGCCGCAGCTTCGAGGAGGAGTTCAGAAAGCAGGGTATTCCTTATCGCATTTATGGCGGACTGAGTTTCTACCAGCGCAAGGAAATTAAGGATATTATTGCTTATTTCCGTCTGGTGGCGAATCCGGATGATGAAGAGGCTATCAAGCGTATCATCAACTATCCGGCACGAGGAATAGGGGCTACTACGGTGCTGAAGATTGCTGACTGTGCCCATCAGAACCAGGTGAGTTTCTGGGAGGTAATCGGTGCCTCTGAGCAGTATGGACTGGCGGTAAACAAGGGTACGATGAACAAACTGGAAACCTTCAGATTGCTGATTTCTTCGTTTATCGAACGGGCTCAAACCACGGATGTCTATGAATTGGGTGATGCTATTATCAAGGAGAGTGGTATCAGTCAGGATATCATGTCGGGCAAGGATGCCGATGATCTGGCACGTCAGGAGAACCTGGAGGAATTCTTGAGCGGTATGTCGGCTTTTGTGGAGGAACGCCGTGAAGAGGGTAGGTTTGATGAACTCTTCCTGCAGGATTATCTGCAGGATGTGGCGCTGCTTACCGATGCTGACAGCGATGGTGATAAGGATGAACCTCGTGTTTCTCTGATGACGGTTCATGCTGCCAAGGGTCTGGAGTTTCCTACGGTTTTCGTGGTTGGTTTGGAAGAGAATATCTTCCCGAGTCCGCTTTCTGCTGCTTCGCTCCGAGACCTGGAGGAGGAACGGAGATTGCTTTACGTAGCCATTACGCGAGCTGAGAAACATTGTATCCTGACGAACGCCAAGAACCGCTGGCGATATGGCAAGATGGAGTTTGATAATCCGAGTCGGTTTATCGATGAGATTGACGGCAAGTTGATTGATAGCCTGGATGAGGCTGGTGGAAGCTTGTTTGGCTCTATGTCTGACCAGCCGGAGTGGGCGAGAGCGCAACGTCCTCGCAGACCGTGGGAGGATGCTGAGCAGCCTAGATACAGTAGCAGGTATCAGAATTCCAAACCGGTAGCATCGCAGTTTGTAGCAGATCCTAAGCCTTCTCTCTTTGATGATGAACCGGAGACTTCACGTACTTCCGGACGCTCGTCTGTTTCCGGACGCTCATCTCTCTCTGAAGGTAATTTCAAGTCTGTTAGAGCGCTGAATGCAGCGAAGCGTTATATGGAGACGCATTCTTCTCATCCTGCTTCTCGCGGTACTGGATCTTCTGCATCATCAGTTTCTTCTTCTACAGCTTCATCTGCTGGCAGTTCTTCTTGCGGTTTGCAGGAGGGAATGAAGATTGAACATCAGCGTTTTGGACGGGGAACAGTATTGAAGATTGAAGGTACTGGTGAGAATACGAAGGCTACGGTGGAGTTCGTTCATTCTGGCACCAAACAGCTTCTGCTGAAATATGCCAAGTTTACGTTAGTAGATTAAGTTCAGTAGTCTGATGTTTATATTTAAAGGTTTATCCTGTTTTAAAGTACTCTCTTACAGGTAGAATCTTATAATATAGATAAAGAGTTATAAAAATAGATTGGGCAAGGCCATCTCTGGTCTTGCCCTTTTTGTTTCTATATACTATAAATTGAAAAAGCGTCCCCGCAGTAGCCTCACGGTCACTACGGGGACTTATAATTACTAACATCTAACTTTAGCATTTTTGTTTAAACTTAAAAACAAATTCTTTATGAGAGTAATTTCTCCATTATCTATAAACATAAACCAAGTATCTCATATATTGCAAGTAACTTGTATCCTGCAAATATCTTGATTATTTTTATTTTATTGCTTTTTGTCTGTTTAATATTAAATACTTTTAATTTGCAATGCAAAGATATAAAAAAATGGGTAAACTCCAAATTAATTTTGTTTTATTTTGTATTAAATGGCTTTTTTTTGTACTTATGCAGCGGTTTTTAAGGACTAACCGGCAAAGTTAAGAGGGTGTATCATAAACATTCAAATGCTTTATGATACACCCTCTTTTTCTGGATTCTGAATATTTTTTCGTGTTTATAACGCTTCGTCTTCAGGACGTGGCATCTGTGTCTGGGGCTTCTGTTTCTTGCCTGACTTCATGAATAGTTTCTTCTTCTTGAGCCATGCAGCCTTGCGTATTTCGTATTCTTCGCGATGACGCTCCAAAAAATTATCTGCCATGTTTCGTTTCCTTTTTTACTTTGCGTTATGAATGCTTATTCTTCTTTAAACTTACTGTAAATCACCTTGATTCGGATCGGACCAGATGCCACCTTCTTACCTGTCTTCTTGTCTGTGGTATAATCCTTGTTAGGATCATCTGTACCCACGATGAGTCGGGTAGAAGCGAGTGACATATCGTGATTAATCTTGGAGATGACGGTAGTATATCCCTGTGTGGTTGTGATGACGTTTACAGGAACCAGTACTACTTTATTCCAGTTTTCCCCCTTGCCCTTGTTCTTATACATGGCAGAAACCAGGTTGGCGATATTCTGGAATGTATAGGCATTCTTGTAGGTGCCGGTACTGCTGTAGCTTGCCGTATAAGAAGTACGATTGTCAGCCAACTTGCTCTTTTCGAAGAACGACTGCAAACTGTCTTTCTGAACCATCAGGATGGTGCTTGGTGTAGCAAAGTTGTATGGGTTGTCTTCGTTTTCATTGTTGAGTCGTGGGAAAGAGATGGTAGCTGTGTTGAGCGTATCCTTCTCATGTCCCTTCATGATATCTTCGATAGGGAGGGTAACCTCGGTGAAGATACCTGCCGGCGACTTGAGATAAGTCCAGTTCTGCTGACTTGCCAACTTCTTCATGTTCTCGGTATCGTTCTCAATCTTGTTGAGCTGCAATACCTCTTCTGTACCATCGAAACGGTTGTATCCGATGCTTACAGCTGTACTGTCTGTAACGCCGTCCTTTGCCTTGATGGTCTTGTGGCGGGTCCAGTAGAAGATAAGCTCTGTATTCCAGATCTTAGCCATGTTACCCGTACCGCCTACATTCTTGATATAGAAGCCAGGGCAGACGTTGTTCAGGAACTTGTAGTTGGTCTTGAAGTACTCAGGATGTTCTGCGTATGTTTGCATGATGTAAGAACCATAGTTCTTGTATGTCTTACCATCTTTCGTGTACTTCTTATTCAAGTAAATCTTGAAGTTCTTGACATCTGATGTATTGCTCAAGTTGTAATTACTGCTCCAATGCTGGTTGTTTTCGCTTACCCAGCCTGCCTCTGCCTTGAAGGCATCATAATCAGAGTAATACTCCTGATTCTCTGACATCGGCTTGGTCATCTCATAGGCTGTCACCTTCATAGGGGCGATGGTGTCACCGTAGCTGGCGTTGTAAGAAACCAGGAGGTAGCATGAGTCAGCTTCGATAGAACCATTATTTGCCTGTTTGATGTAATCGAGTGTATCTACAGAGAAAGTTGGCAATACGCTCAACTGGGTCATGTAGTCACCCTTTACATAGTTGCCGGTTTCCGGGTCTTTCATCTTTCCGATGAGCCCCGTGTTGTTGCGGCTCAATACGGCACCTGCTACTATAGACTTTGTGGTAACATTGAACGCTGAGTCTGAAATGTTAATGTTGTCTATCTTATTAGTGATGCTACCACCGATTCCCTCGGTGGTATCATCACATGCAGCGAAAGTAAGCGCTGCTATTACTAATACTGTTAAGAGTCTTAAAATTTTCATTATCCTTGTATGTATGTGTCTCTGTTGTCGGAATTTTATTCTGCGTCAGGACAAACCTTGTTGATGAAGTCTGCGTATGGCTCCTGGATATCTTCTCCCGGATAAGCCAGTACAGGCTTGTTCTTCTCCTTCGCATAATCAAAGAGAATCTGGTTAGCTTCTTCTTCACCTTCTACCACACCGTCGCTATAGTCGATGGCGAGTTTGCCGAGCTCAATGAAGTTGAAGTCGTCCTGATAGCTGTCGAGCAGTTCAGACTTGGCATCGCGGAAGGCAACGCAACGTTTGAAGTTGGTACCCAGTTCACCCTTGAGTTCGTTGGTATAGAGAGCGGTAATCACCTTTGATTCTGCAAATGAAGGCTCTTCGCTGTAGGCAGTCTTTACATAGAAAGGCACTACTGCGCTAGCCCAACCCTGGCAGACGATTACATCAGGCTGCCAGCGGAGCTTCTTTACGGTTTCCAATACGCCACGTGCAAAGAAGATAGCTCTTTCTCCGTTGTCGGCATATTCCTTTCCGTTTTCATCGGTACCCATCTGGCGGCTCTTGAAATAGTCGTCATTATCGATGAAATAAATCTGCTGTCGTGTTGTTGGTATAGATGCAACCTTGATGATCAGCGGATGGTCTGTATCATCTATGATAAGGTTCATACCAGACAGGCGAATGACCTCGTGCAATTGTCCGCGACGCTCGTTGATGGTGCCCCACTTAGGCATGAAGGTGCGGATCTCAAAACCTGCTTCCTGCATCTTCTGAGGCAGTTCGCGTCCCATGATTGACATGTGAGACTCGGCTACGTATGGGTCGATCTCCTGATTGATAAATAATACTTTTTTTGCCATAAAATTTAAATTTTATTCTTACGAATTACGTGCAAAGGTACAAAAAAAACTTCAAATAGGGGCATTTTTTCTCCGAAATTCATTATTTTCGGCAATAATTCGCATATTTTTAGGTTTTTTCTTTCTCATTTGAGAAAAAAGTTGTTATTTTGCACCCGAAAACAGATTATGACGATGAAAGTATTCAATAAGATTGTTGACCTCCAGAACGAACTCTTCATGTGTCGTAAGGAGGGAAAGGAAATCGGCCTTGTGCCAACTATGGGTGCGCTGCATGAGGGTCACGCCTCTCTTGTTAAGCGCTGTGTGAAGGATAATGGCGTGACTGTGGTTTCTGTGTTCCTGAATCCTACACAGTTTAATGATCAGGGTGACTTGGATCGCTATCCTCGTACCCTCGATGCTGACTGCAAGCTCTTGGAGGCTTGTGGTGCTGACTATGTGTTTGCACCATCGGTGAAGGAGATGTATCCTACACCAGATACACGCCACTTTGAGTTTCCACCTGTTTCTACCGTGATGGAGGGTGCCAAGCGCCCGGGTCATTTCAATGGTGTATGTCAGGTAGTGAGCCGTCTTTTCTATATCGTTCGACCAACTCGTGCTTATTTCGGTGAGAAGGATTGGCAGCAGATTGCTGTCATCAAGCAGCTCGTGAAGTACATCAACAGCGATGTGCAGATTGTAGAGTGCCCTATTGTCCGTGATGAGGATGGTTTGGCTAAGAGCAGCCGTAATACTTTGCTGGCTCCTGATGAGCGTGCCATTGCGCCAAACATCTATAAGGCCCTGAAGGAGAGTGTGGAGTATGCCAAGACTCATACCGTACAGGAAACTCACGATAAGGTGGTTGCCGACATCAATGCTGTAGAGGGGCTGGAGGTAGAGTATTTCCAAATTGTGGATGGCGACAGCCTGCAGGATGTTTCTTCATGGGAGGATCGTGCATACGTGGTAGGTTGCATCACCGTTTATTGCGGTAAGACTCCTATCCGTCTCATCGACCATATCAAGTATAAGGGATAATTCCTCGATAGATTTTTTTATTAAGTTTAATCCGTAACAGATCAAGTAATAACAGAACAATGCAGATAGAAGTATTGAAGAGTAAGCTCCATTGTGTAACCGTAACTGAGGCTAACCTGAATTATATGGGTAGCATCACCATCGATGAGGACTTGATGGACGCTGCTAATCTGATAGCAGGCGAGAAGGTTCAGATTGTAGACAACAACAATGGTGAGCGCTTGGAGACCTATATTATCAAGGGTGAGCGTGGCAGCGGTTGTATCTGCCTGAACGGTGCTGCAGCCCGCAAGGTGCAGGTGGGAGATACCGTTATCATCATCGCTTATGCCCTGATGGACTTTGAGGAGGCTAAGACCTTCAAGCCAACCGTGGTTTTCCCAAAAGAGGGAAATAAGGTTTAATCCCAACACGCCCTGCATCGCGTTTTGTTTTTCCCAACACGCCCTGCATCGCGTT
>ERZ809407.481-NODE-481-length-43997-cov-20.808475_pt1 | contig 43997 bp, 46 predicted proteins | sample MGYA00520792_ERZ809407 | MGnify/ENA primary metagenome ERZ809407 (study PRJEB31576, sample SAMEA3212665) | Homo sapiens | biome: human-gut; feature: human gut; material: fecal | place: Sweden | collected 2012 ...
AGGGCTTCAGCCTATTTTTATCTTTGATTAAAAACTTTTACCGGACAGCAATATTAGAAAATACCACACACAACCCTTCACATTGGTTACGGCAACAGGCGGCAACAACGTCAGGAGCCACACGATGCCCGCAAGCCCGCAAATCACCGTCCAAATGCGGTTGAGACGCACGGCCTGAGAAGGCAGACGACGCATCACACGTTCCGTGAATCCATCATCAGCAATATCAATCCGATTGTCTGCAAAGAAACTCCTTACGAGCAAATCGTCATTCTCATTCAAGCCGGTATCAAAGGCCTCGGCCAAATCGTCAAGAGAGTTCTCATCCAAACACCCGTTCAAGTAGTCTTTATTTTCCATCATATCCATTCCTCCTCAAATAACTTGCAAGTTTGTTTTTTCCACGAAAAAGATGCGACTTCACCGTACCCTTCGGCATGGCCGTAACCTCCGAAATCTCATCGAGCGAAAGGCCATCCATCAGTTGCAGGGTAACACACGTGCGCTCATCTATAGTCAGTACGTTCATCGCCCGATAGACGTCGAGCCTCACCGAGTCTGTTGTTCCTCCCCCCCGTTCTGGCACAGTCTCGAGGTCGTCCCCCGTCTTCCGGCTACGCACATAATCATATAGCACGTTATAGGCAATGCGATAGAGCCACGTGGAGAAGCCAGACCGTGCCTTGAACGTCGCGATGCTCGTATAAGCCTTGATGAAGGTCTCCTGTGCCAAGTCATCGCTCAGTTGCGCATCACCGAGCGTATGACTCATGAAGAACCGCCTCACCGCCGACTGATATTTCCTGACAAGCGCATCAAAGGCACGCTTGTTGTCGAACATCACGACCTGCGTGATTAGTGGTATGTCATTGATATCTTTCACTTCTTTATTCTTTGCTAAAAGGCTCCTGACTATCGTCTCCCTTTCTCCTATGCAACAAGTCATTAGCCGACGCGTGGGCAATCGCCATCTGTCCCAATCCGTAGAACACGATGAGCAGTCCGATGCCGGTGAGTACCGAGCTGGAATCCCACACGAAAGATGCAACAGTCAATCCGCCACCCACAAAGAGCTTCTTAATGCCCTTGCGGAACAGATATTCGTCGCTTTGCCCCACTGAAGGACGAACAGCCTCGGGCAACGTCTGGCCGCACTCCATAGCCTTCATCATAGCCTGATAACGGTTCTTGCGATTCTTATATATCAATACTCCTATGATAACGACCACAACAGCAGGAAAGACGAACAAAAAGAAAAAGACACAAAACACAATTCCGATAGACTTATCCATAGCAATAGCGGAAAGTGAATTGAGCATACGCTCGTCGCCGTCGTTATCGAAGACGGCCTCATCATCGAAATCCGCGCCTGCCGACAGTGTATCCACCTCGGCCTCCACCACATCCGACTCATCGACCGTCTCCTCCACTACCTTGCCTTCCGACTTCATCGCCGAATCAATTTTATTCACAGCAGCAACGTTAGCCTTGCCATACGCGCTACGCGGCTCACCATTCATGTCCGTCACACCCATCAACAATACCAGTGCGAGCATCATAAAAATCTTCTTCATATCTTTGTTTCTTTTTAATTTTCTATTCATTAGACGAATGGCAACTGGGAAAAGTTGCACGGACGGGCGATTTTTTTCGTTTTACGCTGATTTTTATTTAACTTTGTAGCGCAAACGGAGACCCAACCAATGAACTTACCCGAAGAATTTATAAATAAGACAAAGGCTCTGATGGGCAACGAACTCTACGCCGTGCTTCATAAAGGTCTCACGGAGGACACACCGCCCGTGAGCATACGACTGAATCCCTTTAAGCCGGTTCTCATGCCCACAGTCGAAGAACTAAAAGACGGACGCGTGCTCTGGTCGCGCGACGGCATATACTTACGCCATCGCCCCGCCTTCACATTCGATCCACTCCTACACGCAGGAGCATACTACGTGCAGGAGGCTTCATCGATGTTCATACAGCAGGTGTTAAAAGGGAGAGAGGAGAGGAAAGAGAAATCCCCGCTCCTTGTCCTCGACCTTTGCTCCGCCCCTGGGGGCAAGTCCACAGCCGTGCGCGCCATGCTGCCAGAAGGAAGCCTGCTTATATGCAACGAACCTGTGAGGCAACGGGCACAGATTCTTGCCGAGAACATCAGCAAGTTCGGCCACCCCGACGTCATCGTAACCAACAACTACGCCCATGACATCGCCAGCACAGGCCTCATGTTCGACATCATTATCTGCGACGTGCCATGCTCTGGCGAGGGAATGTTCCGCAAGGACGAGGGCGCGATAGACGAATGGAGCGAGGACAACGTAAGGAAATGCCAACAATTACAGCGCGAGATTGTCAGCGACATTTGGCCATGCCTACGCCCCGGCGGCCTGCTCATCTACTCTACCTGCACTTTCAACGCTCATGAGAACGAGGAGAATGTGGCATGGATAGCCACGGAACTGGGCGCAGAATTCATGGAAGTGCCCACGGAAGAAGGCTGGAACATAACAGGGGCGCTTGTCGGCGACAGGCCTGTGTACCGCTTTCTGCCCGGAAAGACACGAGGCGAGGGACTGTTTATGGCGGTACTTCAGAAAGTGGAGGGTGGATATTGGAGAGAGGAAAGAGAAGAGAGGATGGCGGAGAAAGCGTCGGGAACGGGAAAGACAAAGGACGAAAAGCGTAAGAAAAGGGACAAAGATGTTGTGGTTTCTGACGTGAACAAACAGACAAGCACGTGGCTTACCGATGGCGATAAGTTCCGCATGTTACAGGAAAAAGACCGTATCACGGCTATTCCAAAAACATGGGAGCATATATATAATAAGGTACGTGGCTTGCTGAAGATTGTCCATGCAGGCATCCCTCTCGGCACAGTGAAGGGCAAGGACATCATCCCCTGCCAGTCGCTCGCCCTCTCCACCGTCCTACACCGTGAAGCCTTCCCGTGCATTGACCTCGACTGCGATACGGCTATTGCCTACCTCCGCCGTGAAGCCATTACCCTTCCATCCAGCACACCGCGCGGCATCGTCCTGCTCACCTACTCAGGTCTGCCTCTCGGCTTCGCCAAGAACCTCGGCAATCGTGCCAACAACCTGTATCCGCAGGAGTGGAGAATAAGAAGTTCTTTGAGATAATTTTAATGGAGTTAAGAGAAGGTAAGAGGGGAAGAATGAGATAGAGAACAAATGCACAGCGTTGTTTCACCTAACTATTTCTCGCACCTGATTTGGTAGGGTCGGATAAATGCATTATCTTTGCATAAGATAAGCTGCACTCGGCAATACGAGAACAAATTCTCATTGCGCTCATTTGCACATTTTTTACATTCTGTTGAATCGGATATAAAATATATGAAACAATACTTGGACTTGCTCAACCGCATACTGACGGAGGGCATAGAGAAGACAGACCGCACGGGAACGGGTACAAAAAGCGTGTTCGGACATCAGATGCGGTTCAATATGGCGGAGGGCTTTCCGTTGCTCACGACGAAGAAACTGCATCTGAAATCTATAATATACGAGCTGCTGTGGTTCCTACGGGGCGATACAAACATAAAGTATCTGAAAGACCACGGGGTAAGCATCTGGGACGAATGGGCCGATGAGAACGGCGAGTTGGGACCAGTGTACGGACACCAGTGGCGGTCATGGCCCGACTACAACGGTGGCACGATAGACCAGATAAGCAATGCAGTAAAGATGATTAAGAACAATCCCGACTCGCGACGCATCATTGTGAGTGCGTGGAATCCTGCTGAGGTTGACCGTATGGCGCTTCCGCCATGCCACAGTCTGTTCCAGTTCTACGTGGCCGACGGCCGTCTATCGCTGCAACTTTATCAGCGTTCGGCCGATACGTTCCTCGGAGTGCCGTTCAACATAGCATCCTACGCGCTGCTGTTAATGATGATGGCGCAGGTAACTGGACTGAAGGCGGGCGACTTCGTGCATACTACGGGCGACACTCACCTCTACCTGAACCATTTAGAGCAGGCAAAGTTGCAACTCTCGCGCGAACCGCGTCCGTTGCCAAAGATGAATATCAACCCCAACGTGAAGAGTATATTTGACTTCAAATATGAAGACTTCGAGCTTGAAAACTACAATCCGTGGCCACATATAAAGGCTGCGGTGAGTGTGTAAGAGTAGCAAAAAGGAGGAAGGAGTAAGTAGTAAGGAGTAAGAAATGAGAATAAATATCATAGCGGCCGTGGCCAAAAACCGTGCCATCGGATATAACAATAAACTGATATATTGGTTGCCCAACGACCTGAAAAGATTCAAGGCACTTACCACGGGCCACACAATCATCATGGGGCGCAACACGTTTGAATCGCTGCCAAAGGGTGCGCTGCCCAACCGTCGCAACATTGTGTTGAGTCGCACACAGGCATCTTTTCCCGGATGCGATACGTATATGTCGCTCGATGAAGCCCTCGCCCACTGCTCGAAGGACGAGGACATATATATAATAGGTGGTGCGAGAGTTTACGAACAGGCACTTCCGCTTGCCGACCGCCTTTGTCTGACCGAGGTAGACGACACGCCTGAGCAGGCGGATGCGTTCTTTCCTGCTTACGACGAATGGAAGGAGGAGACGCGAGAGGAGCATGGCACGGACGAGAAACACGCCTTCGCCTATGCTTTCACAGACTACATTAAAGGATAAACAAGTGATAAAATAAAAGAAAGCCATTATTTGCGACCTTGCAAATAATGGCTTTCTTTTTATTCTTCGTCTTCATCATCAGACAACGAATCAAGTATAGGCAGGTCGACGACGGGCAGCGGACGGTCGATAACTGCATTGAACGATATAATCGTCTCGCTTCGCGAAAGCCCTAAAGGCTGCAACTTGTCATGTATTATATTCAGCAAGTGATGGTTGTTGACAGCGTAAATCTTGCAGAACAAATCATAACCGCCCGTAGTATAGTGGCATTCCACCACCTCGGGAATCTTACGCAAAGCCGACACCACATCATCAAAGTCTTCCGGATTCTTTAGATACAACCCCACATAGGCGCAAGTCTCGTAACCGATTTTCTCTGGGTCGATAACGAATTGCGACCCTTTGAGAACTCCCAAATTAGTAAGTTTCTGAATGCGCTGGTGTATTGCTGCACCACTTACATTACAAGCACGAGCCACCTCCAAGAACGGAATGCGTGCGTCTTCCGCTATAAGATGCAGGATTTTCTTATCCAATTTGTCTAAACTTCTATGAGCCATTTTCTTATCTAAGTATGTTTTTTAAGATTAAGATAGTGCATAACGGGAATACATTCGCCTCTCGTATGCATTTTTATTAATTGCAAAGATAAGAATTATTATCAAATATCACAACTTACTGGCGCAAAAATCTTTATATTTGTAACTTTTATACTTTCTTTTACGCTATTATAACGTTTTGTTCGATTCACACAAGTGGATAAATCGTACTTAAAAGAAATATATCACGCCTTTTCTTGACAATCGCCTGTTCTAATTTGCCTATCGCCCTACTTGGTATTGCCCCTATGGGTAGCTGAATAGTTGACTCTCAAAGCATTAGCTTTGCGCAAGGCTTGCTTCACGTCGGTAATTGTTCCCATATCAGTATGCTTGTCGGCTTTGATTGATACGGTCATGGCTTCGGCATCATCGGGCGACATGGCATCACGTTCAGATGCCACATAGTCGGTTATGTCGGCCAGGCTGACAAACTTATCATTCATTTGTATGCGTACATTCGTACCCTCCTTCTCCCCCATCGGCCGACCTATATATATATAGGTAACGGTGGATTTCTTGGTCAGCCGGGTCAGTTCCGTACCCTCAGGCACTTGATACTCCACCTTCAAGGCCACTTTCCTCATGTGAGTTACGAGCATGAAAAAGAAAAGGATGGTGAATATCAGGTCGGGCAAGGAAGATGTATTCAGCCCCACCATGCCCCGTTTATGCCTCCTATAACTTATCATTCTGCGCCTCCTTTCTCCGTAGAATAGACCTCAGCAATGCGTTGTGGCACAGCCTCGCGCAAGGCTTGTTGCTCCTCATCGCTACACTCGGCAAACGAATGGTGGTAGTCGGCACGGGCCTTATCATCGCGCAGGCGGTTGTAGGCGGCCACTATCTCGTTCTGAACTTGGAAATAGGTATCGTATGAAGCCCTTCTATCGGCTTCCAACTGGATGATATGCTCCTTTCCTATGCGCCTTACGAAGGTCTCTACCCGCTCGCGCAAATCGCCCACGCCTATCTCCCGTCCGTCGCAAATGAGTTTGTTTCCACCATCAATGACAAGCCTCATCACCGTTCCCTCTTTCACATCCGTGGGCATTTGCTCCTCTTTGGGTGTCTCGGGTGGAAGTTGTCGGGTCAGTCCCTTGTCTATATCCATTGAGGTGGTAACAAGGAAGAAGATGAGCAACATAAAGGATATGTCGCCGGTGGAGGCCGTATTGAGTTGCGGGATGCCTTTTCTTCTGAAACGAACGGTTCGCATATTCATCGTCAAGAAAGTTCTTTATTGCTTTTTGCCTGCCTCCTGCCATAGACGTAACCAAAGGCTATCGCCCCTAAAGCGGCAAGAATCATTACTATTGCCGATACTACAAAGGTGTCGGCTGCACGCAACCAAAGCACATCGGTGTAGGCAACGCCGTTCACGGAGATCGCTTTCGATGAGCCAAACACAAACGCGAGAAGCATCACAAGGGCTGTAAAGCCAAGAACACCATAGAAGATGCGAGCCACGCGCACACCGTTCTCCACAGAGTTGTCCTTGTCGCGCTCCTTCAATCCACGCACCACAGCCCACACGCCTACGCCAAACGCGGCCACGAGAAGCATCATCAGAAAGCCAATGAGGAAATCCGTGAGTACGGGTGCGTTGAAGTTGGGGTCTTCTACATACGGATTGTCATATCCGAGGAAGTAGAAGGCGAGATAGATACCTGCCGTTACGCCTATCAAGGCACAGAGCATCGTGTGTGGGAATCCAGCCCTTTTCTTGTCTTTCATACGCCCAAGCCTTATTTCGGTTGCTTATATTCGGCTATGATGTCGAGCAATGTTATTGCCGCTTCCTCCATCTCGGCCGTCAGATTTTCTATCTTTGAAAGGATATAGTTATAGAACAACTGCAATATCAAGGCAACTATAATTCCGAAGATAGTAGTTATCAGAGCTACCTTCATACCGGCTGCCACCACCGTAGGATTGATGTCGCCGGCCATCTGTATCTGGTCGAACGCCATAACCATACCTATTACCGTACCCAAAAAGCCCAACGACGGAGCGATAGCTATGAAAAGGGTTATCCAGGAGCATCCTTTCTCGAAGTTAGCCACCTGCACCGAGCCATACGAGTTGATGCTCCGCTCTATGTCTTCGAGCGATTTGTTTATGCGCAACGTACCTTGATAACATATCGAGGCTATCGGTCCGCGTGTCTCCCTACATAATTCTTTTGCGCCCTCAATGTCGCCGTCCTTTATCTTTTCTTCGTAATCGGCCATAAACTTCTTCATGTTTATTTCCGAAAGGCCGAGGTAGAGTATGCGTTCAATGCACACGGCGAGGCCAAGTACAAGGGCAAGAGCCACCAACGACATAAATCCGGCATTGCCTTCGATAAACTTTTTCTTTAACGACTTATAGAATCCCTCGTTTTCTTCTGGCACCATAAAGGCAGCATCCGTGCTGTCTGCTTCCACCACAAGGCTATCCTCGGCTATCGAGGTGCTATCACCTACAGCCGCATCCGCTTTTTTTGCCTGTGGGTTAGGGTCTGTCGCATTGTCGGCCGCAGCCTCTGCCTGTCTTTGCTTCTCGCTTATAGCCTTCTGCCTGGGCGCACCGGGCTGGTCGGCAACGACAGTCGATGTGGCCTTAGCCTTTATCTCATCGGGCAAGGAAGCCCCGTTTGCAAACAAACTGTTGTTAGAAGCAATGAAAAGAAACACTGTCATTGCGAGTGGAAGTATCAGATTCTTCATACCTTTCTATATTAATGTGCGACCTAAAAAACGAGATTCTTAGAGCCGGCAACCAAAATCAACATTAGAAGAAATCGTTTTGAAAAACGTTTTGCGGAAAGAGGGGGATTCGAACCCCCGAAACGCTTTTGACGTTTACACGCTTTCCAGGCGTGCCTCTTCAGCCACTCGAGCACCTTTCCTTATAACTTTCGGAATGCAAAGGTATGGTTTTTCTGTTTATTATACGTATTTATCGTTGTATTTTATAAATCTTTAAGAAAGACCTTATAACTTTCCCCTGCAAAACTCCTCGCCGATGCAAAAGCCTTCCTCATAAAGGCGTTCGAGCTTTGCGGTGTCTTTCTCAATCCGTCCTACTTCCATCTCACGTTGCGGACGCAAACAAACGATGCTGCCCTCATCCTCCATACGCTCAATCATCTCCAACTGACGGTTGTAGACTTCCACGCGATGGCTCAATGCAACACGCAGGCGCGGATAGTTCTTATATATAAAATGTGGGATTTTATAGTCTCGCCCGGTGTTGCGGTAGCCTCTGTTGCGCGTGGCTATTACCACGTTACGCTTATGCCCGAGGGCCATTGCGCGCTCCACGGGTATGCTGTCTACGATTCCTCCATCGAGCATCGGAATGCCGTCTACGCTGACAATCTTGCTGACGTATGGAAGACTGCTCGACGCACGCACTATATCAAGCGCACGCTGGCGGTCGGACGTCTCGGTCATATACATGGCGCGCCCCGTGAGACAGTTGGTCGTAACCATCTCGAACGTATGAGCATATTTGAAATAAGTGTCGTAATCAAAGGGTACAAGCTCGTTTGGGAAACGGTCGTAGAGCAGCACGGGGTCGAAGATGCAGCCTTGCGTAACGAGGTGGCGCACACCTATATAATCGTATTTCGCAAGCATATCAATATTAGAAAAGCGCGCCCTACCCTGCTGGCGGCTGATATATGACATTCCGTTGCAAGCTCCCGCCGACACGGCGACAACATAATCGAAATATAATCCATGCTTCATAAAGGCATCGAGTACGCCGCTGGTAAACACTCCGCGCATACCTCCACCCTCAAGAACGAGTCCTGTATTTTTCTCAATCTTCATAAACCATCCACCAAGTTAACTGTCATATCAAACCCATTGCGGAAATCTCACGTGGCAAAACCTGTCTGTAAGGCCCACGGCAAATATCCGTTACATACTTAAATTACAATAAAATTATAATGCAAAGGTAGTGAAATTGATTTAAAATAATTAACTTTGCAAAGTTAATACTATTAAAATTTACACTCATGTTCAGCAAAGAGACATATATTAACCGCCGTGCGGAACTTAAGAAACTTGTAGGAAACGGAATTGTCATACTTTTCGGCAATAACGAATCGCCATGCAACTATCCTGCAAATGCCTACTATCCGTTCCGTCAGGACTCTTCTTTCCTCTATTATTTCGGTCAGAAGCGCGACGGTCTTGTGGGCGTAATCGACGTAGACAATGATTGCGAAATGCTCATCGGCAACGACATCGACATCGAGGACATCGTGTGGTATGGCTCGGTTGACTGTGTGGCCGACCTTGCCGCACAGGTGGGAGTAAGCAAGAGTGCGCCGATGAAGGAGCTGAAGGCGATATGCGACAAGGCTTCCGGGCTGGGACGCAAGATTCATTTCCTGCCACCTTATCGTTTCGATACGAAGATTCAAATATTCGATTTACTCGGAATACATCCCGACCGACAAAAGGCTGCGGCTTCGATGGAACTGATAAAGGCGGTGGTGAAGATGCGCTCGACTAAGACGACCGAGGAAATTGAGGAGCTGGAACGCGCCGCGGAGATTGGCTACAAGATGCACACCACGGCAATGAAACTGACCCGTCCGGGCGTTACGGAGAAATTCATCGGCGGACAGGTAGACGGCATTGCCAACTCGTATGGTGCAATGGTGAGCTTCGCAACGATATTCTCGCAGCACGGAGAGATTATGCACGGCAACCCGTCGATGGCTGAACTTGAGGCGGGTCGTCTTGTATTGTGCGATGCGGGAGCCGAAACGATAAATCATTATTGTTCTGACAACACGCGCACGTATCCCGTAAACGGGCGGTTTACGCAGCGTCAGCTTGATATTTACAGCATCGTGGAGGAATGTCATGACTATGTTCTCGATGTTGCGAAGCCCGGAGTGAAATATATGGACGTACATTTCGCCGTGTGCCGGTTGATGACCGAGCGTCTGAAAGCTCTCGGACTGATGAAGGGCGACACCGACGAGGCCGTCAGAGCCGGTGCTCACGCAATGTTCCTGCCACACGGATTGGGTCACATGATGGGTATGGACGTGCACGATATGGAAGGTCTCGACCAGATAAACGTGGGCTTCGATGAGGAGACACGGCCAAACCTGGAGCAGTTCGGCACCAACTGTCTGCGTATGGGCCGCCGCTTGGAAGAGGGCTTTGTGGTAACCGACGAGCCGGGAATATACTTCATCCCTGCGCTTATCGACGACTGGAAAGCATCGGGACACTGCAAGGAGTTTATCAACTTCGACCTTTTGGAGACTTACAAGGACTTCGGCGGCATACGTATCGAGGACGATGTTCTCATCACTAAAGACGGCTGCCGGTTCATCGGAAAGAACCGCATACCTTATCATCCTAAGGATGTGGAGGAGTTTATGGGAAAATAAAAAGCCCCCTCCAACTCCCCCAGGGGGGAGAGGACAAACGCAAAGAGGATTTTACTCCTTACTCCTAAGAACCAAACTTAAATATATAATAAACAAAGATGAAAAAACTATTGACATTCGCGCTCCTCGCACTTATCGCGACAGGCGCACAGGCTGCCAAGAAGAAAGAGGCAGTAAACAAGAACAAGCCGGTATTCACCGTAATCAAAGAGAATCCTATCACAAGTATCAAGGACCAGAACCGTTCGGGTACGTGCTGGGCTTACTCTACCCTTAGTTTCTTCGAGAGCGAGATTCTGAAGAAGTCTGGCAAGACTTACGACCTCTGCGAGATGTTCGTAGCCAACAAGAACTATATGGACCGCGCCACAATGACCGTCCGTATGCACGGCGACGTTTCGTTCTCACAGGGCGGTAGCGCGTACGATGTGTATTATGTACTGAAGAACTACGGCATTTGCCCCGAGGATGCCATGCCATTACCGGGCACCATGTATGGCGACTCGCTCGCAAACTTCAACGAGTTCTTCGACGTGATGACTCCATACGTTGAGAAAATCGCTAAGAGCGACTCTAAGAAGCTCACTCCGGCATGGAAGAACGGTCTTCAGGGAATCATCGACGCATATCTCGGCAAGTGTCCGGAGAACTTCAACTACGAGGGAAAAAACTACACTCCGAAGACTTTCGCAGAGAGCTTGGGGCTCGACTGGAACGACTACGTAAGCATCACATCCTACACTCATCACCCGTTCTGGAGTGAGTTTGCCGTTGAGGTGCAGGACAACTGGCGCTGGCCGATGAGCTGGAACGTTCCTATGGACGACATGATGCGCATCATCGACAATGCCGTGATGAACGGTTACACCGTGGCTTGGGGTGGCGACGTGAGCGAAGAGGGCTTCACACGCAAGGGTCTCGGTATTGCTTACGACACGAAGAAGGCGCAGAGCCTGTCGGGAAGCGACGCTGCAAAGTGGCTCCGTCTGTCTAAGACAGAGAAGAGCAACAAGCTCGACTCGCTCGGAATCAATGCTCCGGAGATTACTCCTTCACAGGAGTTGCGTCAGCAGCGTTACGACAACTGGGAGCTGACCGACGACCACGGTATGCTCATCTACGGTATCGCTAAGGATCAGAACGGCAAGGAGTATTACATGGTGAAGAACTCTTGGGGCGAGTATGGCGACTACAAAGGCACTTGGTACATGACAAAGGCTTTCGTTGCCAACGCAACTATGGACTTCATGGTAAACAAGAACGCCATCCCCGAGGACATCCGTAAGAAGTTGGGAATCTAATTTCTCAAGAAGTTAGAAGTAGATAGGAGGAGATAAGAGACGTATGCCGTGTGAAATCAGCACAGCATTTGTCCTTTATCTCCTCCTATTTTTTTACTTCCCTTTATCCCCCCTTTTAAACAATAGTTTCAACTTCTTATACGCAATTATCTTTTTCGTAAATGTTAAAAAAGATGGTCCATGATGTATTTTCTTTGTAATGTTTCTTATTTATGAAACATTATACTTACCTTTGTACGAAAAGAATAAAAATGTATGGCACAAAATACATTCCGACTTGTCTTGACTGACGAGGCACAAAACTTCATTGAGGGTTTACCCGAAACGGTATCCTACAAGATATACTACAATATCAAACGTGTTGCAGGTGGTGAACGCAACAAGGAACTTTTTAAGAAGTTGGAGAATTCGGAAATATGGGAGTTTCGTACATTATATAATAAAACGGCTTATCGCTTATTCGCTTTTTGGGATAAAGACAAAGAAACGTTGGTAGTTGCCACTCATGGCATCATCAAGAAGACCCAAAAGACACCAAGTAAAGAAATAGCGAAAGCAGAAGCAATAAGAAAAGAATATTTCAAAAACAAATAATTATGGCACAAATGAATCTTACCTCATTGGACGATGTGCTTGACAAGCATTTCGGCAAAGTTGGCACTCCAAAACGTGATGCTTTCGAAAATGATGTGGATGAAGCTTTGCATGCTTATAGACTGGGCGAAGCTATCAAAAAAGCTCGTATAGAACAGAATTTGACTCAAGAACAACTTGGCGAACGTATAGGAGTGAAAAGAGCGCAGATTTCTCGATTGGAAAGAGGTTACAGTATAACTATTCCTACAATGAGAAAAGTGTTCAAGGCATTGGGGGTAGTTACTGCAACTATTGACTTGGGAATAGCAGGTAAGGTCTCACTGTGGTAAATCTTTATTATTTAGAGTAAGTTCAACGATTTACTTCCCCTCATCTTCTTTTTAAAAGAAAAAACGCCACCCATTTTGTAAAGATTTTTGGTCAAAAATCAGCCCTCTGAGAAACCGGTTCTCGCGTGCTAACGGATGTTAAATATAGGTCCCGTTACTCATTTTCACCGTTTTTCCGCCCTCAAAAATCCCAATTCCAAACTCAAAATTCGTAACTCAAAATTCCAAAAGTGCCTCCGTTGGGAAAAAATCGGGTTGATTTTCATTGAAATTTTACGTCCGAGAAAACACAAGAAAATGCCGTTTTTGAGCCATTTAACGTTTGTTAGCTTTCAAAAGTGGCACTTTTAGACTCCGTTTTAGGCCGTTTTGGAGTGCAACGGAGGCTCCGTTTAAGCCTAAAAGAGGCTCCGTTTAAGCCTAAAAGAGGCTCCGTTGCAATATAACGAGGTCTATTTAGCTCTCAAAAACGGCCATTTTCACCAAATAACGAGACAACTCCTTGATTATCAAAACCTTAGCTCAAAATATCTTAAAATGCCGTATTTTCGCGTTTTTGCGCACTCGGAATGTTTCGTTCAGAAATTCGCGAGTTTTAGAGGGGATAGTTGTAAAGATTTTTCAAAGATTTGTCTAACTGTGATACATAACAAAAGGGTCTAAGATGATTGCTTAATTGTCTCATAATCCATTCTGTCGAATTTGTACTATAAGGCCAAATACATTTCTGTCATCACTCGTTCGGTTTTATATAGAACCGTTTCCTGCTGAAGTCGAGTATTACAGGCGTCTCAAAGAATTTCAACCCAAGCATTCCAGCTACGTCAGCAAACATATCAGTTACCCCTATCGACACGTTACGGAATGTATATCCCGCTATTGCGCATTGGTCAGCATACAACCCTTTCGACACGACCTTACCACTTTTATCCTTAACAGGTAATAATTTAAGTTCATTAGTTTCTATCATCTTTGCCACAGTATCATTACTATTAGAAATGTAAAGCAATCCAGCATTGCCGAGGTCTACGACAAATTTTCCATCCATTTGCACAGTTTTATATTGCGTAAAAAGAGTGAGATGAGTATATATTGCAGGATACAAGGAACGCTCCATTTTGTACAAAGGAAAAGAATTGCATCCGATAGTATCTTGCGCAAGCCTGTTACGTGAAAGTAGCGACATCTTTAATGCCTTCAAATCAAGACGTACTATGGAGCTTCTGTCTTTCTCATTTATCAAGTATTGAACAGGAAGCAGTATCTTTCCTAATTTTTCTACTACATAAATCCTTCCTCTATAAACTATATTACCAATTTTCACAACAGCACGCCCGACCAAATTTACATTATACGTTTTTGTAAGAAAGCGCAGCTTAATATTTGTCTCTTTGAGATTCAGCCTCAATTCGTCTTTATGCTTTTCATAGAACTTACTATCTATCGTCAGTCCGTAAGCACCCGACTCTATCATCATATTTGCCGGAACACCATTTATATCACTATTGATATAATAATGCCCCTCCTTATATTTAAGGTTAAGCGTTACGGTGTTGTCCTCACTGTTTTTGGTTTCCTGCCCCACCGCAATGCTGAATGCAAGCACGGCAAATACGAATGTAAATACTGTTCTTTTCATAATGCTTATAAATTATTCTTTTCCATACCAACTGTTATTAGCAACTCCACTGCGCGGTTTATGCGCAATGGAGTTAATAGAAATATTACTAAATTGTCATACCATTATCTTATCCTCTCGTACTTTATGTACACATCGATTCCCGGTATCTCTCCCTCCTTAGCTTTGCGATAAAAAAGCAATTCATCATCAGTAAAGGACATTACCGTATAATAATCTACTTCTTTAACCTTATCATTATAAATAACGATATAGCACCCTTCACGCTCCTTGCCTACATAGTCAGCATGAAACTCGGTATATGAAGGAAGTTCATCCGTTACATAATAATCAAAAGAACGCGTGGAAGATTTCTCAAGCAAATGGTTATAAGCACTGTCCGTAAAAGCTGTTTCCGTAAACGACATAGTTATAGATTCCCATTTAGACTCCGGTAATGTTTCCTTCCACTTAACTCCAACCAATTGGGATGTCCTCACCTTAACCTGCGCATTCCCAACTAAAGCAAAAAGAACGCAGAAACAAAAAACTATTATTTTCTTCATACCGTTTGCCGTTATTATCAACTCCACTGCGCGGTTTATGCGCAATGGAGTTGATAGAAACTATTGCTATAAAATCATCATAAACCTATTTTATCCGCTTATAGACATACGTCTGCTCTTCACCACCTATCGAATTCACCTTTCTACGATATAATATAAGGGTATCGGAGGAAATTTTCTGGATAGTTTTATACACCATCCTTTCATCTTTATATAATATTACTATATACCTACCTGTTGTAACCTTGCCTACTTTATTTTTATCAAATGAAGTAGGAATTGTTGGTGAGAAGTAATAAGGTCGCGGCCAACGGAATTTCGTATTAGTATATAAATGCGTGCAATACTCTATCATATCCTTGTCCGTAAACTCAACAACGGTTTTTGTTGTTGCCTTAGAGTCCTTTACCTGCTCCCATTTCGTCCCAATCAGATCTTTCACAGTGAAAGTCTGCGCATCACAACCTACAATACTCAGGAAAAGCGAAAATACTAAAAATGTTATTGTCCTCATATTAATATTGCTTTTAATTGTTTTTACTATATCTTATAATTGAACCATGTTTAAATTCATCAACATAATGAGTCTCATACATGCCATTACCAGGATTTACACATTGATAAGCATCTACGCCCCAATCATCATAATATCCAACTATTGCGACCTCATGAGAACCATTTGCTATTGTTACCATCACGATATCACCATCATCAATACAAGATGCTATCTCGCTTGATGTTATATAATCAAACTCCAAATTACAACCATTTGTAATAAATCTATCTACTTCGCATGGATAAATACCCTCTTCACTAATATCTCTCCCAAATGTATCAGAAAATGTATTCTCAACATAAGCTAAATAACCATTATAATATTTGAAATCAAAATCTCCCATTGTTAATGCATTACATATTGCCAATGCCGTAGTGAAACAATTATTATGATTAGTTTGGTATGGATACCTTACAGGTAAATCATCCTTAAATAATTTTTCATTATCTACCGGCATATGCACCTCATTAGGCAATAATGGCGGCGTGGTATTAGTGGTAGTATTATTATTATCAGGATGATAACTACCTATACTTGTATCGTCATCACTATAATCATCCGACCATTCATCATCATTACCATAGTCATCATCATCGCCATAGTCGGTTCTCCACCAGTCATCATCATTGCTATCATTGGTATCAGGGGTGACAACCACTTCATCAAGTTCACCACCATTCATGTCATAATTGCTTTCGTCTATCTCACCATAAACAATGTCATCATCATCGTCATCGTTCCAATCCCAGTCGTCATAATCCCAGTCCCAGTCATCATAATCATAGTCATCATAATCGTAGTAATCATCAGAACTGTCGTCCCAACAGGCGTGCGAGTGCAATGGTATGGCTACACAGGCAAAGATAAGAAAAAATCTTAATAGAATATGTTTCATACGTATTTTTTTTATTTATATGTAACAGTTTTTGAACGAACACAACCATTTCCGGACACTTTAACGACATAAACGCCACGCAACAACGAAGCCTTGAACTCAAGATTATTGTCGCCATCAGCCAAAGAAACCTCACCAAGATTCTTGACAACTGTACCGAAAACGGAGCAAAGACTGACGTTGACAGTCTGCGCAGCATCAGCCGTAACCGTCAAGTTGAGAGTGCCGCCGGAAGCGAACGCCGCACGCGTCAATGAGAAGCCCTGCGCATTGTCACTGCCCGCCACATCGCCCTGTCGTGTCAGAACGGCAAACATCGGCTTGCGATATTCCCTGTTTTTCGTGTTCAACTGGCGGAAGTAAGCATACAGACACTTGTCTGTCTTCTCGAACCGCGCGCCCACAATAACAAACTCATTGTCTTTCTGATATTCCTTTTTAGAATGTTCCACCCATCCTTTGGCCGTTCTCTCCGGCGTGAAAGTAGTCATGAGCGAATCGTTCTCATACCATTTCACGGCCACGCTATCACCGGCAGGCTCGAAGTCTATGCTCACATTCTTCTGTTCAAGTATCCTTGTCTTCGACCAGTCATACGTGTACACCCGTCCGGTCCAACTACCTTCAAGCGATTGCAAATCGGTATTGTTCTCTATATTTCTCATCTTCGAGGCCGAAATAAGCCTGTTCTTCACATCCGTCCAATGGTCGGCGGAACGTGAGAATCGCGACTTTAAGGAATCAAGCACGCCAAGTTTTGTGATGTCGATAGTCCAGCCGTGCCCGGCTTTAGACGCAAGTTCGAAATATTTTGCAGCCTTTTCATAGTCAGGCGTACCGTCATAGCCCGACGCAAAATGCGAACCTAAAAGACAACACAATAGAGCAGATGAGCGCACTCTATGATTACAGCAGATACCAGATAAAAGCCAAAGAGGAGGAGGCTCATGCCGCAAAACTCGCATACACTCTACTTATTACAATAGCTATATCGTTTGTCATAATACTCTTCGGCTCCTACATCTACCGAAGATACAAACGGAAAAAGGCTGAGGAAATAAGCAATCTGCAAAAGGAGTACGAAAGCACGGTGGAGAACCTGAACAACAGTCAGGCTGATTATAACACGCTCACAAACGACCATCAGGCTCTGTTGGAACAGAAGAAAAAAGAGATAGAACAGCTTGAGAAGCAGAAAGCAGAATATGAGGAACTCTACAAGGAACTGAAAGTAGAGGATGACGAACGGAAGTTCATCACGAGCAATGTGGTGAAGAAGTTCCACAATATGTCAATGCCCAAACGCAACCAGCAACTGCCAACGAAAAAAGACTGGGCTAACGCTTTCCTCGCAGCAGAGCAACATCTCCCGGCTTTCTATGCCATAGCGCAATGGAGCAAGCTCACGGATAAGGAAAGCAAGATTCTGTTGCTCATCAGAATGGGAATAAAGAACCCCGGCATAAAAATCATAATGGGCGACATAAGCGACCAGATTGTTACCAATGCGAAAGCAACCATAAACAAGAAACTGTTTGATGACGGCAAGGCCGGAACTATAGAATGCAACATTAAGCGGGCAAGCAGACGAAAAAATTAGGTCAAAGCAGTACTTTGGCAACATCAAAAGGGTTATTTGGCAACCGCAAAGGATAGGTTTCTGTATAGGTTTCAGTATTTTTAGAAATGATTAATGCCTGTATATCGTTTTTTATTCGTAACTTTACACGCGGATTTGCAGCTACGGCAAATCTCTTTTCACCGCACAAGGGAAGCGGTTTCGGGAAAAGAAAAATAAAAAACAATATATAAATGCACTTCAAATGGAATTATCAAACACCAACACCGGACAAGCAGAAGGCGGCTGAGGAACTCGGCGAGAAGCTGAATATCAGTCCTATACTGGCGTCTCTGCTCATAAAACGGGGCATCACGACAGAATCGGCCGCGAAGAGATTCTTCCGTCCGCAACTCGCCGACCTCATAAATCCATTCCTCATGAAGGACATGGATTTGGCTGTTGACCGGCTGAACGATGCTATGGGGCGCAAAGAGCGCATACTTGTGTACGGCGACTACGATGTAGACGGATGTACGGCTGTGGCTCTGGTGTATAAATTCCTACGCCAATATTATTCCAATATCGACTACTATATCCCCGACAGATATGACGAGGGCTACGGCGTGAGCCGGAAAGGATTGGAATATGCGAAGGAAAACGGTGTGAAACTAATCATCATCCTCGATTGCGGCATAAAGGCAATAGAGGAAATAGCCTATGCGAAAAGTATAGGCATCGACTTTATTATATGCGACCATCACGTGCCCGACGAGCAAATGCCGCCGGCGGTGGCTATCCTGAACCCGAAAAGGGAGGGCGACACATACCCGTTCAAGGACTTGTGCGGTTGCGGTGTGGGCTTCAAGTTCATGCAGGCGTTCGCAAAAAACAACGGGATTCCATTCTCACGGCTTATTCCGCTGCTCGACTTCTGCGCCGTAAGTATCGCTGCCGACCTTGTTCCGGTTGTCGACGAGAACCGCATACTGGCTTTCCACGGACTGAGACAGCTCAACCAGAATCCAAGCGTGGGCTTGAAGGCTATCATCGACATCTGCGGATTGAGCGGCAGGGAACTTTCCATGAGTGATATTGTGTTTAAGATTGGTCCGCGCATCAACGCGTCGGGACGCATGGAGAACGGAAAGGAATCGGTGGACTTGCTCGTTGAGAGAGATTTGGGCTACGCGCTGAACGCTGCGAAACACATCAACGAATATAACGAGCAGCGGAAGGATGTGGACAGGCACATGACCGAGGAGGCAAACCAAATCGTGGCGCGTCTGGAAAATCAGAAACACCAGTCGAGCATCGTTCTTTATGACGAGAACTGGAAGAAGGGTGTCATCGGCATAGTGGCTTCGCGACTGACGGAAATCTATTTCCGCCCTACCGTCGTACTTACGCGCGATGATAATCTGGCTACCGGTTCGGCAAGAAGCGTTGCAGGATTTGACGTTTACTCGGCAATAAAGAGCTGCCGCGACCTGCTGCTGAACTTCGGGGGACATACTTACGCCGCAGGACTGACTCTGAAATGGAACGACGTGACGGAGTTTAGGAAGCGTTTCCAGAAGTATGTCGAAGACCATATAGAGCCGGAACAAACGGAGGCCATCATTGATATTGACGCGATAATAGACTTCAAGGACATCACAAAGAAACTGCACGCCGACCTGAAACGGTTCTCTCCGTTCGGCCCGGGCAACACGAAACCAATCTTCTGCACGACAAATGTCTACGACTTCGGTACGAGCAAGGTGGTAGGCCGGGAACAGGAACACATCAAGCTGGAGCTTGTAGACTCGAAATCGAACAATGTGATGAACGGAATCGCATTCGGGCAGAGCGCGTCGGCACGCTATATCAAGTCGAAACGCGGCTTCGACATTGCATACACCATCGAGGACAACGTGTTCAAAAGGGGTGCCATGCAACTGCAAATAGAGGACATACGCCCTAACGAGGGTGAGGAAAGGGAAGACTGACAGTTATATGCCCGACTACAAGAAGATACTGCATGAGTATTGGGGATATGAGGACTTCCGCGGTATTCAGAGCGAAATCATCGAAAGCATAGGCTCCGGACGCGACACGCTGGGGCTTATGCCTACGGGTGGTGGCAAGTCGTTGACTTTTCAGGTGCCTGCTCTGACCAAGCCGGGGGTGTGCATTGTCATCACGCCGCTTATCGCTTTGATGAAAGACCAGGTGGAACATCTGGTACGTAAAGGCATAAGAGCAGAGGCTATATACTCGGGCATGACTCGCGATGAGATTGTGAAAACGCTCGAAAACTGTATCTTCGGAAATATAAAATTCTTGTATATCTCGCCCGAAAGACTTGCCTCACAGATATTTCAGGTAAAAGTAAAGAAGATGAGAGTGAGCTTCATCACGGTTGACGAAGCCCACTGCATCAGCCAATGGGGATATGATTTCCGCCCGTCATATCTGGAAATAGCAAATATCCGCAAACTTATTCCACAGGCTCCGGTACTCGCGTTGACGGCAACGGCTACGCCTGAAGTAATAGACGATATTCAGGACAGATTAGGATTCAAGGAGAAAAACGTCTTCAGAATGAGCTTTGCAAGGAGCAATCTCTCGTATGTGGTGCGCACAGCGACTGATAAACACGCAGAACTGATACATATACTGAAGATTATGAAAAGCTGTGCGATAGTATATGTGCGCAGCCGGAAACGTGCAAAAGAAACTGCCGAACTCCTGAATAACAACGGGCTGAACGCGACATTCTATCATGCTGGACTTGAACCGGCCGTGAAAGACCAACGGCAGAAGGACTGGCAGAGCGACCAAACACAGATTATGGTTGCGACAAACGCTTTCGGAATGGGTATCGATAAGCCTGACGTGCGTGTGGTCGTACACATTGATTGCCCGTCGAGCATAGAGGCTTACTTTCAGGAAGCAGGCCGTGCAGGCCGTGATGGCAGGAAATCGTATGCAGTGATGCTCTGCAATAACAGCGATGAACATAAACTAAAGAAGCGGATAGAGGACACTTTCCCACCGAAGGAATATGTACGTGATGTGTATGAGCATCTTGCTTATTTCTTTCAAGTGGGCTTAGGAAGCGGTTATGGAGCCACCTTCGAATTTAGTATCGAGAGGTTTTGCATCACATATAAGTATTACCCGATACGTGTAAATGCTGCTTTAGCGATTCTGCAACGGGCAGGATACATTGAATATGAGCAAAATCCGGACACGTGCGCAAGGGTGAAATTCATATTGACACGCAACGAGCTTTACAGATTGGATGAGGCTGCGGGCGATGAGGATGCAGTGATTACTGCGTTGCTGCGCTGCTATGGAGGGTTGTTTGTAGACTTTGTGTATATCGACGAGAGCCTTGTGGCATTGAAGGCGGGTATGTCTAAAGAGCAGACATACCAAACTTTGAAGGTTCTTCACAAAAAACGTATCATCGACTTCATACCCCGCAAGAATATTCCATTCATTACTTATACGCAAGACCGCGTGAATGGCGAAGACGTTATCATAAGCGAAGATGTTTACGAAAAGCGTCGGGAGCAGTTTGAAAAGCGCATAAACGCAATTATAGATTACACAAGAACGGATTATATCTGTCGCAGCCGGCAACTGTTAAGGTATTTTGGCGAGACAAAATCTGAAGATTGTGGCGGTTGCGACGTGTGTCTCTCCCACTCTGCCGACTATCCTCCGACTGACAAGGTGAATGCCTGTTGCGAACAGATTATGAATATTCTCGCAGACAAAGAGAAGCATCATATTACAGAAATGCGGTCTATTATGATGGATAGCGACGTTGTTGATGCCGCACTTCATCATCTAATAGCAGAGGAAAAGATTTTCATCAGCGGCAGCAACTTGTTCATTAACACATAAACAGGGGTTGATTCTCCGGATTTACAAATAAGATTCTCTGGAAATATAAATAAAAAGAAGACGCCTTCCCCTCACGGAAAGACGCCTTCAAATTTAAATATGTACGAAAAAGATTTAGTTGTTTTCCGGACGAAGTTCGCGAACGGTAGCACCGGCGCGCCACATCTCGCTCTCACGAAGAGCTTTCAACTCACCTTCGAGTTTCACACGGTAATCAGGCTGGCTGTTGCTGTCGATAGAAATCTGAGCCTCATTACCTGTTACTACGCTATGATAGAGCTTCTCAACAACCGGCTTGATAGCATCGTGGAACGGGCCCATCCAGTCGAGAGCACCACGCTGCGCTGTTGTAGAGCAGTTTGCGTACATCCAATCCATACCCTTTGCTGCGAACAAAGGCATCAAGCTTTGGGTCAACTCCTCAACAGTCTCGTTGAAAGCCTCTGACGGTGTATGGCCATTCTCACGCAGAACCTCATACTGAGCGAGCAGCAATCCCTGGATAGCACCCATCAATGAGCCACGCTCACCGGTAAGGTCAGATGTCGCCTCACGCTTGAATGTAGTCTCAAACATATATCCTGAGCCGATACCGATACCGAAAGCAAGAACTTTTTCAAGTGCCTTGCCGGTAGCATCCTGGTAAACAGCGTATGAAGAGTTCAAACCACGACCCTCAAGGAACATAGTACGAAGAGATGTACCAGAACCCTTAGGAGCAACCATGATAACATCAATATCTGATGGAGGAACTACACCGGTGCGGTCACTCCAGTTGATTGCAAATCCATGAGAGAAATAAAGAGCCTTTCCTGCGGTGAGATAAGGTTTGATTGTAGGCCAAAGTTGCATCTGTGCTGCGTCAGAAAGAAGCATACAAACGATAGTACCCTTTTCTGCTGCCTCCTCAAGAGAGAATAATGTCTCACCGGGAACCCAACCATCGGCAACCGCTTTATCATAAGTTTTACCCTGACGTTGTCCTACAATCACGTTGAAACCATTATCACGAAGGTTGCAAGCCTGTCCCGGCCCCTGCACACCATAACCTAACACTGCGATGGTTTCATTCTTGAGCACTTCACGTGCCTTCTCAAGCGAGAACTCTTTGCTGGTGACAACTGTTTCTATAACGCCACCAAAATTCATTTCTGCCATATCTATACTATATTTTTATGTTTGCGGTATCATCTATACCGCTTGTTTTTGTTTTATTATATTTATTTCTATAATGCGTCTGCAAAGGTAACACTTTATTATGAAATAACAAAATATTCTTTCAATCTTTTACAAATTTAATCATACTTCTGCAAACTTCTATCTCTTTTTCCATAACAGAAGTAACATTTTGCATCTTTCCATCACCATCGTTACATGATGCCGTCGACTTGGTTATGCGCACACAAAACTCATTTTCACCGGTCTGTTCCCTGTAAAAACTGAGTCTGTCACCGTAATGGCTCTCGGCAACGTAGGCTATTTCTAAACGGCGAAGACGGTTTACCTTATACCAGTCAATGCCGAAAAGGTTGAGGACGTGTTCTATATACTTAACAGAATTAATGTGTCCGTTGACGTCGACATCACTATAATTGGTATCAATAACGCGCACGAGTTCTGCGCCATCACCCATTTTCACACGCGAACTCTTAGCTATCGGACACTCAATGCCTGTCTCTACATATTGCATTATCTCTCCGTCGCGCACTGATAATATATCAGCCGGCTGTCGTGTATCGGTATCTATCATTGCCCAAACGCTACGTCCGTAACCGTAAACCTTGCCAGTATTGGCATCTTCGACCTTGAAATTACGGTTGGTGAAATAGCGCATTGCACTCTCTACCCATGTTTCGACATAGAAAGGAGTATATGCAACGGGCATCTCGTCCATCTCGATGGCAAGGCGTGAGAGTACCCAGGTCTTATGTATGGGATTAAGATAATTCATTCCAAAACCGCGGTCGTTGGAATGGAAATCGGCCGCATTGAGCATATGGTTGCCCAAATGTCCCATAAACAGGCTCTTGGAGAAATCGCAATGGAACGGTTCTGCCAAGAACTTGTAGCGTCCGGTCTTACTTAATGTTTCCATTCTCTATATTCTCCTGCTCATGAAGATACTTGCAAACAGGCTCATCGAAACTGCGGGTAACGGCAATGCGACCCGAACGGCTATACTGCAAGATGCAACCGAAACTATCGAGCTTGTCATACAGGCCGGTTATATCCTCCGTAAGACCTGTCAAGAGAACCACACTGTATGTCGGATTAACTTCCATAATGCGTGCGTCGTGATGTCTGATAAGACGCGACACTTCCGGATTTTCCAACAAAACAGGAGTTGAGATCTTGTAAAGTCCTGTCTCATGAATAAAGACTTCTTCATCAGTGTAGTAGTTTGCCTTTACCACATCTATCTTTTTCTCTATCTGTTTGGTTATCTTCACAATCTGGTCGGGGTCGCTCCACGCCGTGATTGTGTATTTATGAATGCCGGCAATGCTCGAAGCCGACACATTAAGGCTCTCGATATTCACCTGCCGGCGTGTGAATACTGCGGTAATCTGATTCAGAATACCGGCTATATTCTCCGAATAAACGAGCAGCGTATAAAATTTCTTGTCTTCCATTTTCTTCTTACTTTTTACTGAAATCGGCTGTGTGGCACACGTTTTCAATTCTTTTTCCACAGCCACGGCATCGGGTTTCACTCTTCGGTGTTTATCTCCAACAACATTTCGTTAACACTCTTGCCCGGAGGTGTCATCGGAAGTACGTTGTCATCTTCCTTTATAGCACACTCCAACAGGCACGGTCCGTCTGTCGCCACCAACTTTTCTACCTTCGCCTTAAGGTCCTTGCGGTCTATCACCACATCATAACAGATACCATATCCCTTACAAATACTTGAATAATCCGGATTCAACATCTTTGTGAACGACTGGCGATGGTCGAAGAACATATCCTGCCACTGGCGCACATTGCCAAGATAATTGTTGTTTAGAAGGATTATCTTAATAGGCAATTGCTGCTCCATTATCGTTCCAAGTTCCTGAATACTCATCTGAAAACCGCCGTCACCGGTGAAGAAACAGATTGGCCGAGTCGTGCCATAGCAAGCTCCAACCGCTGCCGGCAAACCGAATCCCATCGTTCCGAGACCGCCGCTGGTAATGATAGAACGCTTGTTCTCATATTTGAAATAACGGCTTGAGAACATCTGATTCTGACCTACATCATTCACAAGTACGGCCTTTCCTTCTGTTGCCTCAGCCACAGCATTGACCACCTCCCCCATCAACAACGGGCCTTCGGTAGGATGAATGGCCGGTTCAATAACTTTCTCCACCTCCATATCATGGTATTGAGCAAAGCTGTCGCGCCACTCCTGATGGGTATTTTTCTTCAAAAGGCGGGTTATCGCAGGCAGCGACTGCTTACAATCGCCTATTACCGCGACATCTGTCTTTATGTTTTTGTCAATCTCGGCAGAGTCGATGTCAAGGTGTATGACCTTCGCCTGCTTTGCGTATGTAGATGTCAATCCTGTTACACGGTCGCTGAAACGCATACCGATAGCTATCAGTACATCACATTCCTGCGTCTTTACGTTGGGCGCATAATTGCCATGCATACCCAACATACCGACATTCAGCGGATGACTTGTGGGCAGAGCCGACAGTCCAAGCAGTGTCCTACCTGCCGGAATATCTGCTTTCTCAAGAAATTCTACAAGTTCGTTTTGGGCATTTCCAAGTTCAACGCCCTGTCCGACGAGTGCCAAAGGACGCTTTGCGTTGTTTATCAGCTCCGCTGCGGCAACCACATCGGTATTTGAAATAATTGGATAAGGACGATAAGAACGCACATGGTCTACTTTAACAGGCTCCCATTTGCACTTATGAACCTGAGCGTCTTTCGGGAAATCGAGCACGACAGGCCCCGGACGACCGCTACGCGCGATATAGAAAGCACGGCTCACCGCCCATGCTATATCCTCCGGACGACGTATCTGATAGCTCCATTTGGATATTGGCTGCGCCACGCCAACGAGGTCAACTTCTTGGAAGAAGTCAGTTCCCAACACCATTGTACCAACCTGTCCGGCAATAACGACCATCGGTGTAGAATCCATCATGGCATCGGCAACACCCGTAAGGGTATTGGTAGCACCCGGTCCGCTCGTAACAAGGCACACGCCCACGTCTCCGCTTACACGTGCATAGCCTTCAGCAGCATGGGCCGCAGCCTGCTCATGGCGCACCAAGATATGATCGAACGCTTTCTTTTCACCTCGTGTATAAGAATAGAGCGCATCGAATACCGGCATTATAGAACCGCCAGGATAGCCGAAAATAGTTTTTACGCCCTCTGCCTGAAGCGAGCGCATCAATGCCTCAGCACCTGTAATAAGAGTCTCATCCTCTTTAATCGGCTCCTGTTTCGGAGCTGCATACAGACTCTTGTCCTTATTATCCTCTCCCATTATATGTTATTCTGTTTCGTTTATACTTTATTATATATAAGCCTCACGGCTCTGCCTCTTTTCCCAATATATCCATTATTAGTCGGGAATTACTCTAACACCGCCCTTATCCGCAGAACTTACGCTCTGTGCGTATGCCCGCAAAGCCTTTGAGACAACGCGATTTCGCTTCAACGGTTGCTGAGGACGGGCTTCAAGTTCCTCATCCGATAATTTAACGTTGATTGAACGGTTGGGAATATCAATCTCGATGATGTCGCCATCCTTTATCTTTCCGATATTTCCACCGGCAGCAGCCTCTGGCGATATATGTCCGATACTAAGTCCGCTCGTTCCACCGGAGAAGCGTCCGTCAGTGATAAGTGCACATTCCTTACCCAAGTGCATACTCTTTATGTATGATGTCGGATAGAGCATTTCCTGCATTCCCGGTCCGCCTTTCGGGCCTTCATGGGTTATCACCACACAGTCGCCGCTCTTCACCTTACCACCAAGAATTCCTTCACACGCATCTTCCTGAGAATCAAACACTACGGCAGGACCGCTAAAGTGCCAGATGCTTGAGTCTACGCCGGCTGTCTTCACCACGCAACCATCCTGTGCGATGTTTCCGAAAAGCACCGCCAAGCCTCCGTCTTTTGTATAAGCGTGTTCCAAGTCACGGATACAACCATTGGCGCGGTCAGTATCGAGACTTTCCCATTGAGCGTCTTGTGAGCCCATGGCAGTAGAGAACTTATTGGCAGGCGCACTGTGATATATCCTGTCGGCTTCTTCGTCAACGTTCTCTGACGTTATATCATACTTCTTCATAGCCTCGGCAAGCGTCATTCCGTCAACACGCTTGGCAGTTCCGTCTATCAATCCGCCCTTATCAAGTTCATTGAGAATACCAAGAATACCACCTGCACGGTTGCATTCCTGTACTGAATATTTCTGAGTGTTCGGCGCAAGTTTGCAAAGACAAGGCACCTTACGGCTCAACTTATCAATATCCTGCATCTTGAAATCAGCTCCTGCCTCCTGTGCCACGGCAAGAAGGTGAAGCACGGTGTTTGTACTTCCCCCCATTGCGATGTCGAGTGTCATTGCATTGAGGAACGCCTGACGTGTAGCGATATTCCGAGGAAGAACACTCTCATCGCCATCTTCATAATATGCAAAGGCATTCTTTACTATCTGACGTGCCGCATCCTTGAACAGCTGGATACGGTTCTTATGTGTTGCGAGTATAGAGCCGTTACCGGGAAGCGACAATCCGATGGCCTCCGTAAGCGAGTTCATTGAATTTGCCGTAAACATACCCGAGCAACTACCGCAGCCCGGACACGCGCAACTTTCAATCTTCCTCATGTCCTCATCGCTCACGGATGTGTCGGCACCTTTAATCATAGCCGTAATAAGGTCGGCATTCTCGCCTTTCCAACGACCGGCTTCCATCGGACCACCCGAACAGAACACGGCAGGAATATTCAGACGCATAGCCGCCATAAGCATTCCCGGCGTAACCTTATCACAGTTTGATATACAAATCATGGCATCAGCCTTATGCGCATTTACCATATATTCCACGGAGTCTGCGATAATGTCACGGCTTGGCAAAGAATAAAGCATACCGTCATGCCCCATTGCTATACCATCATCTATGGCTATGGTATTGAACTCTGCGGCATAACATCCCATAGCTTCAATCTCTTTCTTCACGATTTGCCCTATCTCATGCAAATGTGTATGACCAGGAACAAACTGTGTAAATGAATTTACTATTGCTATTATAGGCTTTCCGAACTGCTCTTGCTTCATACCGGCAGCTACCCAAAGAGCCCTTGCACCTGCCATCTTTCTACCTTCCGTGCAAACTGCACTCCTCAACTGATGCTTCATATATAAAAAATCTTATTCCTTATTATCGTTCTGACCGTCACCATTACCAACGGAAGCGGTATTGGCTGCAAAGGTACACAGTTTTTATGTAACAGCCAACTTTTTTGCTATTATTATTTAGTATTAGTAATAAATCTAAAAGATAATGAGGTTGTTTTCTTACAATCTCTAACATATCGCAAATAAAATGTTTAAGTAATAAAAGCAATTCTACCACTTATCCATTAGCAACCGGAGGGAACGACAACTCCCTGTAATCCCTTTTAATGACATTAATCGCTCGCTTAACGCTGTTGAGGTACTGACTGAACGCTGTTGAGATACTGACTGAACGCTGTTGAGATACAGACTGAACGCTGTTAAGGTACTGACTGAACGCTGTTGAGATACTGACTGAACGCTGTTGAGGTACTGATTGAACGCTGTTGAGGTACTGACTGAACACTGTTGAGGTACTGACTGAACACTGTTGAGGTACTGACTGAACACAGTTGAGGTACTGACTGAACACTATTGCTACACTTGCGCCCTCTGACGAGGCAAAAGTATGGTGTCCGATGATGGCGCAGAGAAAATTTGCATGAAAGCAACTGTGTATTGACAAACGAAATGAGTCCCCGATGCTAAAAGCACCGGGGACTCTATCTTAGTAATAATCTTATTACCTTTTAATTAACCGAGGTTTCGATTACTTTACGTAAACGATAGCAAGACGGTTAGAAGTTGTACCCTGTACACCCTTACCAGTAGCCTCGTCAACAACTACGCCACGGCCTTTGAGGTAATCAGCAACAACATTTGCACGATCCTGAGACAGCTTGTCGTTGATAGCCTTGCTTCCTTCCGGAGATGCTGTACCTACGACCTGAACGTGCTTGCCTTCTGCAACTTCGTCAAGAGCCTTCTTAGCGTCAGCTGTGAGAGCAGACTTGCCCTGAGCGAATGTTACGAAGATGAGGTCAGATACGCTAACTTCCTTAACAACTTCCTTAGCAGGAACCTCTACGATCTTCTCAACAACCTGCGGCTTGCGGTTACGGAGTTCGTTGATCTGTGCGTTCAAAGCATCGATTTCAGCCTGATCGCGGAGCTCAGCAATCTTGAAATTGTGAGTACCGTTAGAGTTCTTGAACTTATAGATAAGACCAGCGTTGAGCTGAACCATAGAGTTGTTCAAGTTGTATGCGCCATTGTGACCAAGACCATTGTTTCCAGCAAGTGCCCATGTGATAGATGGCTCTACATATACCTGCCACTCCTTGTTACCACCGAAGTTGTAAGCAAGGTCAAGACCAGCCTTAGATGTCAGAGCGTCTGAACGGTTGCCTTCAAGTGCTGTGCAACTGAATGTGTGTCCCCAGCCCATACCATAGACTGCGATAACTTCAAATGCACGTGGCTCACCTTTGTAACCACCGAAGAGGTTGCTCATGTTTACAGTTCCGAGCAAAGAAGTGTTCAAGAACTTTGCTACTGTGTGAGAACCATAGTGATAACCATTAGCTCTATCGTTGAAATATACGTTGCTCTCAACTGCGAGACCAAATACCGGAGTCATCCAGCGACCTACACGAAGACCTGCATTTGCATTCAGGTTGCTCAACCAACGGTTTTCTGTTGTCTTTGTAGCAACACCACCATTGATACCAACATAAACGTTGTCAAAGATTTTGCTTTCCTGTACAGTCTGAGCTGATACAGAAACTGCCATTGCAGCAGCTGCAAACATTAAAACTAACTTTTTCATTTTTCTCTCTTATTTAAATTAATAATTAATTATAATCCCTCTCTATTTTGGTGCAAAGTAATAAAAAATTAATGTAACAGCCAAATTATTTCATATTAATTTCGTATTTTAGAACAAAAAAGGGAACAAAAGAAACATAAAAATGAAAATTATCACATAAATTTAGCCTTTGCAAGGCGTTTTAATGAAAAAAGCCCGTGCGCATCACTGCGGGCGGGCTTCCAAATTAGAGAGTTATAAAAAAATCAAGTTTTCTATTTGTTTGTATTTATTTCTTCGTTCCAATTACACCTTATTATATATAATATATGTTACGCCTATTATATATAATATATGCCACTTTTTGTGCATTATTGCCTGGATATAATCTTCATGCCCTCTTCCACGGCCTGCATATTGAGTGGTATGAGTCCATGATGCCGCTCGGGAAGACTTTTGTAGAGCGCCTTTTGTAATCCCTGGGTACTCACAACAGGACAAACTTTGAGCAAGCCTCCGAGTACAATCATATTGAACACCTTAGAGTTTTTCATCTCGGCAGCCTTATCCATAGCGTCAATACGATACACTTCGATATCTGTGCGTGCAGGCGGATTGATGACTCCGTAGCCGTCGTAGATAAGAATGCCACCAGGCTTAATCTTCGACTCAAACTTATCGAGCGATGGCTGGTTCAAGACTATGGCCACATCGTACTTGCTAAGTATTGGCGAAGAAACGCGCTCATCGCTCACAATGACCGTAACATTGGCCGTTCCGCCACGCTGCTCCGGTCCGTAAGCCGGCATCCAGGTAACTTCCTTATCTTCCATCAGTCCGGAATAAGCCAGAATCTTACCCATAGAGAGTACGCCCTGACCTCCGAATCCACTTATAATTATTTCCTTTTTCATAAATCAGTCGTATCTTTTAGGTCGCCCTTGTGATAAAATTCAAACATATTCTCTTCCATCCATTGGTTGGCTTTCACAGGGGATAGCTTCCAACCACTGTTACAAGTAGAAACGATCTCGACAAGCGATGAGCCCTTGCCTTGCATCGATGCCTCGAAAGCCTTGCGGATGGCCTTTTTCGCCTTGCGGATAGCGGCTACATTCTCCACACTCTGACGCGTGACATAGCACGTTCCTTCGAGTTGGGCAGCCATCTCTGTGATTTTAAGAGGATAGCCATGAAGCTGTGGGTCGCGCCCATAAGGGCAAGTGGCTGTCTTCTGGCCGATAAGAGTCGTCGGTGCCATCTGCCCACCCGTCATGCCGTAAATAGCGTTATTGATGAAGATAATTGTGATATTCTCACCACGGTTCAATGCGTGGATAGTCTCGCAAGTACCAATACAAGCAAGGTCGCCATCACCCTGATAGGTGAACACGAGGCGGTCTGGCATAAGTCGCTTAAGAGCAGTAGCCACAGCCGGAGCACGTCCGTGAGCAGCTTCCTGCCAGTCGATGTCGAGATAGCGATAGGCAAACACCGCACAACCTACCGGCGACACGGCAACGGTCTTGTCTTCCATACCCATTTCTTCGATAATCTCGGCCACAAGCTTATGAACTACGCCATGCGAACATCCCGGACAATAGTGCATCGGGGTGTCGTTCATCAGTGTCGGCTTCTTATATACAAGGTTTTCCGGGCTTATTATATCGTTCATAACAGCTTCTCCTTTAATACGTTAACAATTTCTTCGGGTTCGGGAACAATACCTCCGAGACGGCCGAAATGTTCCACGCGCTCCTCGCCATTGACAGCCAGACGCACATCATCTACCATCTGACCGGCATTTATCTCTACAACAAGCACACCATTTGTCTTCCTCGCCATTTCCGCTATTTGCTTCTCGGGGAACGGCCAAAGCGTGATAGGACGGAAAAGCCCAACCTTGATGCCTTCCTCGCGGGCTATCTCGATGGCTTTCTCGGCCAGTCGGGCAGCACTTCCGAACGCAACAATCATGTAGTCGGCATCTTCCATCTGCATGGTCTCATAGCGCACCTCCTTCTCCTTTATCTCGTTATACTTGGCTTGCAAGTGCAAGTTACGCTGTTCCATCACCTCGGGCTTTAACTCAAGCGATGTTATGATATTCGGCTGACGTTCCTTTGAACGTCCCACCGTTGCCCACGGACATTCCTTGCGTATCTGCTCATCGGTGCGACGGGGCTTCATCGGAGGCATTACCACCTTCTCCATCATCTGACCGATGACACCATCACTAAGAATCATAGCAGGGTTGCGATACTTGAACGCAAGCTCGAAAGCAAGATCCATGAAATCGGCCATCTCCTGAACGGAGTTCGGAGCAAGCACAATCACGTTGTAGTCGCCGTTTCCACCGCCACGTGTCGCCTGAAAATAATCACTTTGAGACGGCTGGATGGTTCCAAGTCCCGGTCCTCCACGCTGCACATTCACTATCACACCCGGAAGCTCCGCACCTGCCATATAGGAAATGCCTTCCTGCATAAGAGCCACACCGGGACTTGACGATGATGTGAATACGCGCTTGCCGGCACCTGCACCGCCATAAATCATATTGATAGAAGCCACCTCGCTCTCCGCCTGAAGAACCACCATACCGGTTGTCTCCCACGGTTTTAGCTCGGCGAGTGTTTCCAAGACCTCACTTTGCGGAGTTATAGGATAGCCGAAATAGCCATCGGCACCGCAACGAATGGCTGCATGGGCTATCGCCTCATTGCCTTTCATCAATGTTACTTCCTTTTCTGCCATATTCTACTCCTCCACCTTTTTACGATAAACGGTTATACATCCATCCGGACACACGATGGCACACGATGAACAGCCGACACACCTCTCAGCATTTACCGGCTCCACATAGGGATAGCCGTGTACGTTTACCTTCTTTTGCGCAATGGCAATCACCTCCTGGGGACAGGCAACTACGCATAGTTGACAGCCCTTACACCTGTCGGTGTTCACCACTATTGCTCCTTTGATTTTACTCATATTATTAAATTTAAGAAGTCTCTTTTTTATTCCACTAAAGGCGCACGCCTTTGTCCGAAAGCATTCCGACGATAACGGCCGGGCTTATGGATTATATGCGTCCTTATTATAGAAATTAAGTATGTCGTCGAGCATCCGCTTGGCTTCTACGGCAGGCGAATCAGGGTCGAGTTCAATAGCTTCCAAATAGCAGTCGATGGCGTGTTTCCAATCGCTCTGCCGTCTGTACTCATTGCCTTTCTGATACCACTCCTCAGCCGTCATACCTTATTTTATTTATAAAACTCTTTCTTTCCTGCCGACAAAGTGTTCTTCATCAGCGAGCATATCGTCATTGGACCGACACCGCCGGGTACCGGAGTGATATACGAACACTTCTCTGCCACTTCGTCGAACTTGACATCGCCATTCAGGCGGAAACCACTCTTACGCGTAGCGTCCGGCACACGGGTTGTGCCAACATCGATTATCACTGCTCCATCCTTCACCATATCGGCTGTTACGAAGTCAGGACGGCCTATCGCAGCAATGATGATGTCTGCCTCGCGACACTCCTTCTTCAAGTCCTTTGAGCGGCTGTGGCATACGGTAACGGTCGAGTCGCCATATTGCTTCTGCATCATGAGTTGAGCCATCGGCTTACCCACAATGTTGGAACGTCCGAGTACGACACACTTCTTGCCACTTGTCTCTATATTATAATGTCTAAGCAACGTGAGTATTCCGAGCGGAGTGGCCGAGATGAAACAAGGCAATCCGATAGCCATACGACCCACATTGATTGGATGGAATCCGTCCACATCCTTGCGATAGTCTATTGCCTCGATAATCTTTTGCTCGTCAATGTGCTTCGGGAGCGGCAGTTGAACGATAAATCCGTCAACGTCGGCATCCTTATTTAACTTGTCTACACACGCCAAGAGTTCTTCCTCCGTAACATCATCCTCATAGCGAATGAGCGTAGACTTGAATCCACATTGCTCGCAAGCCAGTACCTTGTTCTTCACGTATGTCTCCGAACCGCCGTCGTGTCCTACGAGAACGGCTGCCAGATGGGGTTGCTTGCCACCATCTGCCATAATTTTCTTCACCTCCCCGGCTATCTCTGCCTTAATCGCCGTAGCCGTTGCCTTTCCATCTATCAGTTGCATAATATTCTTATCTTTTAGAATTTGGGCATTCCGGGCATACCCTTCATCCGGCCCATCATACCAGCCATTTTAGAACCTGTCATCATCTTCATCATCTTGCGCGTCTGGTCGAACTGCTTTATCAGGCGGTTCACCTCCTGAATGCTTGTTCCAGAACCCTTGGCTATGCGCTGACGGCGACTCGTATTGAGCAGTTCCGGGTTTGTACGCTCCTTCGGCGTCATACTCTGGATTATAGCCTCGATGCCTTTGAAAGCATTGTCGTCGATATCAACATCGCGTATGGCCTTGCCCACACCGGGAATCATCGCAGCAAGGTCTTTCAGATTACCCATTTTCTTGATTTGCTGAATCTGATTCATGAAGTCGTTGAAGTCGAACTGATTCTTCTGAATCTTCTTTTGAAGCCGGCGTGCCTCCTCCTCATCGAACTGCTCCTGAGCTCGCTCCACAAGGCTGACAACATCGCCCATTCCGAGAATACGGTCGGCCATACGCTCGGGGTGGAACACGTCGACAGCTTCCATCTTCTCGCCCGTTCCTATAAACTTAATAGGCTTCGTAACCACCGTGCGTATCGAGAGAGCCGCACCGCCACGGGTATCGCCATCGAGCTTGGTCAAGACCACGCCGTCAAAGTCCAAACGGTCGTTAAATTCCTTAGCCGTATTCACGGCATCCTGTCCTGTCATGGAGTCGACAACAAACAGTGTCTCGTCGGGATTGACGTGATTCTTCAAGCCCTCTATCTCGTTCATCATCTCCTCATCCACCGCCAATCGGCCTGCCGTATCGATGATAACAGTGTCATAGCCTTTTGCCTTCGCCTCGCGGATGGCATTGTCGGCAATCTCGTTCACATTCTTGTTATCCGGTTCGCTATATACCGGTACGCCCACCTGCTCGCCAACGACCATAAGCTGCTGGATGGCTGCCGGACGATATACGTCGCAAGCTACGAGCAACGGTTTCTTGTGCTTCTTGTTCTTGAGCATATTGGCGAGCTTTCCGCTAAACGTGGTCTTACCAGAACCCTGCAAACCGCTCATCAAGACTATCGACGGTCTGCCTTCGAGCTTCAGTTCCACAGCCTCGCCACCCATCAGACTTGCCAACTCGTCATGTACGAGCTTCACCATCAACTGACCCGGCTTCACAGCCGTCAGCACGTTCATACCCAAAGCCTTCTGCTTCACGGTATCGGTAAATGTTTTGGCAACTTTATAGTTAACGTCGGCATCAAGCAGCGCGCGACGCACATCTTTCAGAGTTTCCGCAACGTTTATCTCGGTAATCTTTCCCTCTCCCTTAAGTATCTTAAACGAGCGTTCAAGTCTATCACTTAAATTTTCAAACATAGTTTAATTCAGATATATAACAAATAGCGGACGCTTTTCGTCCGATAAACCCTAATTTCTCTCGCAAAATTACTAAAAATGCCATAAACAAAAGAGATTGCGTCTGCCCTATTTCAATTATTTTTATATTGTTAACTAAATCCTGCTCACATCCATTAGGCATGTGCAATAGATTTTCAATATATATATAAAAGTATTTCAGACGAGGTACCGAAGTAATCTGGCTGTAGTATTGCAGTATTCGGGCTTCAGTACTAAAGTAATCAGGGCTGCAATACTGGAGTAATTCAGGTTTAGTACTGAAGTAATCTTGGTTTCAGTACAGAAGTATTTTGACCTTAATTGTGAGTCATTCCGTATCTAATTGATAATCAAGGAGAAATGAGCCATCCTCAATCCCCAACTCTAAACTTCATAATCAAAGGCAGATGGTCGCTGTAACCGTCATTGTAATGATAGCCTATAAAGAATCGTTTGGGACGAACGCCACCATATTTCGGGTCTTCTTCTATCAAGAAAGGGGCATCGTGGACGCTGCAAGAATACACAGAAGGCGATAAAGACTCGCTAACGAGAATCTGGTCAAGACTGCCCCACTCTCCACGATAGCGGTATGTGCCCTTTGCGCCATTGCTTCCACGGGCGTTTTTTGAAACATTCCGCATACCGCCATGAACATAGATATGACACAAGGAGGCATCGTCGGCATAGTCGTTGAAATCGCCGAGAGCAATGATGCGGGCGTCGGGAGAAAGTTGATGTATGGAATCTACAGACTCTACAAGGCGGCGAGCCACGTGCAGACGGTATGGCCGGGTACTATGCTCGCCCCCGGAACGGCTCGGAGCATGAACGACAAAGACATGGAGGGTGTCGCCCGTTATCAACTCTCCCGAGACATAAAGGATGTCGCGGGTGGGCTTCATGTCCTTTAGCGGGCGGACACGCAAAGGATAATGGTTTATGAGGTGAAAGGAAAAGGGCGAATAGAGAAGTGCCACATCGATGCCCCGCAGGTCGGGCGAGTCGGTCATGACATAATCATAATGAGCCTTGCGCAAAAGAGAACGCCGTGTAAGGTCGTACATCACCGTGTCGTTCTCGACCTCACACAACGCTACGATGTCGGGCAATGCCCACTTGCCGGAGTCTTCTCCGCAAGAGAGTATAGCCTGACCTATATGGTTCAGCTTCTGCCAATAACGATAATGGCTCCAATGACGTGTCCCGTCGGGAGTAAATTCTATATCATTCTTCAATGTATCGTGGGTACAATCAAAGAGATTTTCCACGTTATACTCCACAACGGTAAGTCTCTCCTGCTGAGCGGAAGCTGTAGCCGCAAGCAACAGGAGCAATGAAAATGAGAGCCATCTCAGGGTATACGAATCAAGTCTCACTGCTTCTTTATCTCGATATCCCGCCTCACATTATTGCGGATTTTCGTAAGATAAGCCTTCATACCGGCAGCGTCCTTGTTGTCAATAATCGACAGAAGTTCCTTCAACTCGGTGCGAATCTGTGCCACCTGATCGTGGGTGTATGGGTTGAAGAGGATTTCCTGCAAAAGATAATCGTCCTCGTTGAGCACACCTTTGGCTATTCCCATGTGGCGTTTAAAGGTTGTTCCGGGTGCGTCCTGATGCTTCATTACGGCAGCGAACACGAAAGTGGAGACGAAGGGGATACTCAATGAGTAGGCCACGGTGCGGTCGTGCTCGTCGAAGGTGTATTCGTAGATGTTCAGTCCGAGACGGCTATACAGGTCTTTGAAGAAGATGCGTCCCATGTAATCGCCCTCGGTGATGATTATTGCGTTCTCCTCGGATAGCTGGTTGAGGTTGGCAAAGGTTGGACCGAACATCGGGTGCGTACTGGCAAACGGGTGTCCGCTCTTCTCATACCATTCTTTCAGACCTGTCTTCACCGACGAGATGTCGCTGATGATACATTCTTTCGGCAGATATGGCAGAACTTCCTCGAATGCGGGAATGGTGTATTTTACCGTTACGGCATTGATGACGAGTTCGGGCTTGAACTCCCTTATCTCCTCAAGTGTCTGAAAGCGCTGACAGTTATACGTGAAGCGCAACCGCTTAGGGTCTTTCTCATACACTCCGACTTCATGGTCGAAACTCAGCAGGTCGATAAAGAAACTTCCCATCTTGCCTGCGCCTAACACTAATATCTTCATTTTCTAAAAGTTGTTGATATTTAAGTTGACAAGTGGACAAGTTGTTTACTCTTCAATTTGTCCACTTGTCAACTAAAAAACTACTCGTCAACTCACTTATTAATAATCTCTAATTGCTGACGCACACTTTCCTCGTGAATGCCCTCGAAGATTTGTGCGATGAAATCGGCCGACATTCCACAGAGTGCGCCTTGTGCTCCGCGCTTCTCCAAAATCTCATTGTAGCGGTTTGCCTGCAATACCGTCATATTATGTTCCTTCTTGTACTGACCTATCTCACGGCACACACGCATACGCTTGGCGAGGAGAGACATCAGGTCGTTGTCGAGTTCGTCAATCTGCTTACGAAGTATCTGAATGTCCTCTGTGGTACTTGTCTCATCACGGATTACGAGCAACGACAAGATGTAGTCGAGTACGTCGGGCGTAACCTGCTGCTTTGCGTCGCTCCATGCGCAATCGGGATTGCAATGGCTCTCTACGATAAGACCCTCGAAGCCGAGGTCCATTGCCTGCTGGCAAAGCGGTGCGATGAGTTCGCGACGGCCTCCTATGTGGCTTGGGTCGCAAATGATAGGCAGTTCGGGGATGCGGCGATGAAGTTCGATAGGTATCTGCCACATCGGCAAGTTGCGATATATTTTCTTATCGTAGCTTGAAAAGCCGCGGTGAATGGCTGCCATGCGTTTTATGCCAGCTTGGTTGATGCGTTCCATAGCTCCAATCCAAAGTTCCAAATCGGGATTCACGGGGTTCTTTACAAACACGGGGACATCAATGCCTCGTAAAGAGTCGGCGAGTGCCTGCATGGCAAACGGGTTTGCGGTAGTACGCGCTCCCACCCAAAGAATGTCTATGCCGTATTTCAGGGCAAGTTCCACGTGCTCAGGTGTAGCCACTTCGGTAGATACGAGCATACCGGTTTCTTCCTTCACGCGCTTCATCCAGGGTAGTGCCATCTCGCCGTTACCCTCGAATCCGCCCGGTTTGGTACGTGGTTTCCACACACCTGCACGGAAAATATGGCATCCTTTTTGTGCGAGTTGTGTCGCGGTTGTCATCACTTGTTCCTCCGTCTCGGCCGAACACGGACCTGCAATGACGAAAGGACGCTCATTGTCACTCGGTAAATTTAATGGTTGTAATTCTAATTCCATATCTGTTATTATATTAATTTCATTTTATAAGGAGTCAGAAGACTGGAGTTCAGGAGTTCAAAAATTCAGACTAATGTCTTTTTAGAAGAACCTCATAAGCTCATTTTTTTTACTCTCTCCAACGCTTCTTTCAATTTCTCGTCTTTCGCACACAACGAGATGCGGACGTAACGCGAACCGTTTGAGCCGAAGATGAATCCGGGAGTGATAAACACCCTGCCCTCATGCAGCACTTTCTCGGTCAGTTCCTCGCAATCCTTATAGCTGTCGGGGATGCGTCCCCAAAGGAACATACCCACCTGTGAAGGGTCGAATGTACATCCGAGAGTTGTCATTATCTGTTCGGCTATGTCGCGACGGCGGCGATAGGTCGTGTTGTTTGCCTCATGGTGCCACTCAGCCGTATTCTTATTGTAGGCCTCAGCGGCTGCAAGCTGCAATCCGCGGAACGTTCCGCTGTCGATGTTCGACTTCACCTTCAATATCCACGAGATGAATGTCGGGTTGGATGCGCAAAGACCGACACGCCATCCCGGCATATTATGGCTCTTCGACATCGAGTTGAACTCAATGCAGCAGTTCTTCGCACCCGGCACCTGCAACAGCGACATTGGGCTGTCGTTGAGGATGAAGGAATAGGGATTGTCGTTCACAACCACGATGCCGTGGTCTTGCGCGAACTTCACCAGCCGCTCGTAGGTCTCGCATCGTGCGTTTCCTCCGGTCGGCATATTGGGATAATTCGTCCACATCAGTTTCACGCCGTCGAGATTCATGGCTTCAAGTTCCTCGAAATCAGGCTGCCAACCGTTGTCCTCACGCAGGTTGTAGTTCAGAATTTGCGCACCGAGAATCTTGCTCAGCGATGTGTATGTTGGATAACCGGGATTGGGTACAAGCACCTTGTCGCCGGGATTGACGAACGCAAGGGTTACGTGCAGGATGCCTTCCTTTGAACCGATAAGCGGCAGTACTTCCGATTGCGGGTCGAGGTCCACGTCATACCATTTCTTATAGAAGCCCGCCATTGCGCCACGAAGCTCGGGAGTACCCATAGTAGGCTGATAGCCGTGAGCATTCGGGTCGTTGGCCACCTCGCACAACTTGTCTATTGTGTGCTGTGACGGCGGCATATCTGGACTTCCGATGGCAAGACTTATGATGTCTTTGCCCTCGGCATTCAACTTTGCCACTTCCTTGAGCTTGCGCGAGAAGTAGTATTCTTGTACCGTAGAAAGACGGTCGGCCGGTATTATCTGTTTCATATTTCTATTTTTAGTAAGCAGGAGACTGGAGTCCGGGAGTTCTGACAAATGCCTTATTGGCAACGGATTCTTCACTCATCACGCTTCATTCATCATTCTTAACTCTTCACTTCCTTATATTCTCCCAATATTTTCAATTCCTTTGTCAGGGGCATTATTGCATCTATCGACTGACGGTAGCGGGTAAGGTTGTCGTAGGTAACATCAACATAGAACATATATTCCCATTCATGACCGATAATCGGCAGGGATTGTATCTTCGTGAGGTTGATATTGTAGAACGACAAGATGGTGAGCACCTTACTAAGGCTGCCCTCGTCGTGAGGAAGCGAGAACACAAGGCTCGACTTGTTGGTCTTTTCCAACGGGCGCATGAAGTCGGCCTTTTGCGGAGCCGACACCACGAGGAAGCGCGTGAAGTTGTGCTTGTTGTCCTCTATGCTGTCCTGCAACACCTTCATTCCATAAATATGCGCGGCCTCGGCATGACAAATAGCCGCCCAACCGTGGCATTTATGCTCTGATATATATTGTGCGGAACCGGCGGTATCTTCGGACTCGACAGCTTTCATGTCGGGATGATTAGCCAAAAAGGCACGGCACTGCATCAAGGCCACCGGGTGTGAATGCACTTCGCGCACCGTCGACCAATCTTCTTCGGGCAGGCAGCATATCGAGTGCTGTATGTGCAACTTATGCTCGCCCACGATGGTGGTGCCCGACATACGCAGCAGGTCATAGTTGTGCAACAGGCTGCCTGCAATGGTGTTCTCTATCGCCAGCATACCGATTACCGTCGGATCGCGTTTGATGTTCTCAAACACCTGCTCGAATGTAGCGCAACATATTATCTGTATCTGTTCGCCTTCAAAATACTGATGGGCCGCAATGTCGTGGAACGACCCGATTTCTCCTTGTATTGCTATTCTCTTCATATCTTTGTTATCAAAAAATCCCGCCTCAGTACGTGAAGCGGGACTTTGATGTTACCTTCTTAAAGGTTTATCTTGTCATAAGTTGAAATCTACACGCAACTTCCCGCTTCACAGTTCCCTGCAAAGTAAAAATAAAAGTAATAAAAGTATGCGTATGACCTACTCATAATGTATTCTCTTTTTATTGTTGGTTGCAAAAGTATAACTTTTATTTGAGACTCACAAACATTTGCTAATATTTTTTCAATGTTTTGTTTCAGTTGGTAGTTTTCCTGATTATTATGCTTTAATTTATGAGTCCCGACTGCCCTATCCCAATCCCAGCGGATTGTTGGCGTAGGCCTTGCGTGTCTTCGCCTCTATGCCTTCCGAACTGAAATCACCGTTTATGTCGGCAATATCCTTCGGACTCAGCTCCAGCACCTTTTGCATATCAGCCGCCGCGCCTTCCTTGTCGCCGGTCTCCATGAGCAACGCTCCACGCTCCTTGTAGGCTTCGATGGAGAACGGATTGACATCTATCACTTTATTATATACATTAACGGCCTCGTCTGCATTGCCCTTTGCGTGTTCCAACCTGGCTTTCAGCATCAGCACATCCTCGTTGTCCTGCGTGTTGTCCATCAGCCATTGCGTGTCGCTTTCGGCACCCTGCACGTCGCCCATAGCCAAGAGAGTCTCGCCTCGCAACAGGTATGCATCGCCATACTTATCATCAAGCGTGATGGCGCGTGTCAGCATTGCAATTGTATTTACCACATCCCCCTGCCCTTTGCTTGCTCTCGCATAGAGGTATGACACCAGCGGATTTTCCCTATCTATGAGCAGAGCCTTCTCACAAGCGTCGCCCATAGCCACATAGTCTTCCATCATATATGCCACATTAGCCATACGGATGAAGATTTGCTGGTTATCGGGCTGCGCATCGGCCAGTTTCCGAAGTTCGTCGTAGGCCTCAGCCAGCTCATTTTGTTGTATCAGCACCTGCGAAAGATAGTCGTGTATCTCTAAATCATCCTTTATTTCGAGAGCGTGCCGGAAGCATTTTGTAGCGTAATCAAGCTGTCCGGAGCGCATGGCGCGCACGCCGTCATACTTTAACACGTCGAAATTCTTAGCCTCGTCTTCTTTCTTTTTCTCTTCGGAGGTCTCAACCTTTCCTCCGAACAAAGCCTTGAAAAAATTCATATCGTTTAATATTATTGTTTCTCTTTCAACTTCTTATAATCATTAGCCGGAATCACATCCGTGCGTTCCCACTTAGGCCATGAGTCGTCCATGATAACGGGTTTCTTTCCCGCCTCTTTATAGGTCTTAAACACGAACCGAGCATTCAGATAGCCTTCCGCCCCGTCGCGCGCTATCACGTAACAATACATCGTACTCACGTATCCTTCCGCCCGGCCATCTTTCTTCACGGTCTCGCTCAACCACTCCGTCTGCGGCAGCACACACGTCTGCACCAATGCCTGCGGATAGCGTTTGTAGAACATCATATAGCAGGTGTCGCGCATCTTCTCGCCATCCTCGCCTTTATATAGATTGGTATCATAAAGTGGCATATAGAACGTGCCGTTCACTCGATACTCTCCCGGTCGGTGTGAGAACTCATCGGCTATGGCCTGTCCCGAATCTTTTATGCCTTGCTTGGTGTTTTTCCATATACGCGACACTGCCTGTCCGAACGTCTCCGTGCTATCGGCCTTCTGCATCTCGCTTTGAGCACTTACGCCGGAGAATGCCGCCATGCACGCCAATATCAAAAATAAAGCCTTCTTCATATTGTTTTATTCTTAAATTTTAATTACTTTGTATGCAAAGGTAGTGAAAGGTAAGTACAATACAAAATAAATGAAAACACTTTTTCTTTTTTTTGTATTGTCAAGCCGCATTCTGTAGTGTACTAATAAGGCTTACGGCGCAGCCCCTTTGTTCCTTTTCGATGATTATAAAAAGAGGGTGCGCCAATTATGAACTGCCCTCATGTTAAACTATTATTAATCATCCCAAATGCTCTTAGGCTCATAATTATTCCAAAAATCATCGTTGTAAGCATCACTATGAGACTTACCCATCAAGCAGTCCTCTTCGGCGTCAATAGATGTTACAGGAAGTTCCGTATCGAGCAGGTTCTCTGTAATAACGACAGAAACTATGGGTTTAAGATATTCTTTTTTCATATTTCCGTTCATTTATCCCTTTTACTTAATAATTATGTCGCCCTTTGCACACACTTTACGCATGCTGTCTTAATACAGATTTACTTCAGAGTATTTAAGGCCGGATTACTCCGGTACTGAAGCCAAAATACTTGAGTAATCAGGCCGGAATTACTTGAGTACTGCGCCCAAATTACTCGAGTACTGCGCCCAAATTACTAAAGTATTGTGCCATAGTACTATGCTGTTCGACAGAAATAGGTTGCCCCCTGTATTTATCGGATGAGCCGTTATCTTGAGTTGTTTTGACTACAAGGCCTCGGTAATGATATTACCAAGCCCCGGTAACGTAACCATGTGTTGCTGCATCTCAGCGAATCTGCCATAACAAGCCTGAGACCTATGTCATTTCTGGCAGAAATCCTTCGTGGCGGGAAGCATTAATACTATGCGCAATGATTTTGAACACAAAATTATAAAAAACTTGGTCTTTTGATTCTCTCATGTACACAATCGGTACATTCCGCTGTCATATACGAATCATTATTCCTCTATATATCAATTATTTACATTATTCCATAAAAATAGCGTAAGTACATTAGGCTCTTTTAGTTTTTTTTGATTATCTTTGCATAAGATAAGCTGCACCTCAGCAATTTAGAACAAGTTCTATTGC
>ERZ809407.524-NODE-524-length-41556-cov-6.808005_pt1 | contig 41556 bp, 45 predicted proteins | sample MGYA00520792_ERZ809407 | MGnify/ENA primary metagenome ERZ809407 (study PRJEB31576, sample SAMEA3212665) | Homo sapiens | biome: human-gut; feature: human gut; material: fecal | place: Sweden | collected 2012 ...
ACGTTGATGAAATTCGGGTGCGGCTGGCGGAAAATCAGCCACAAAAGCAAGTGCAAAAAAGACTCCGAGAGTACATCTAGATAATAGGAGGAACAAAATGGCAGAAGAAGTCTGGATGCTTCAGACCAAGAAAGCAGATTTTAAGCAGATCGGGGCGCGGTTTCGGATCGATCCGGTTACGGCGCGTATTATCCGGAACCGTGGGATCGAAGGAGAGGCGGCGATCGACCGCTATTTAAATGGCACGCTGGATGATCTGTATGATCCGATGCTGTTAAAAGATATGGAGCGTGCCGTTTCCATCCTGTGCGAGGCTGTGGATACTGGAAAGAAGATACGGATCGTCGGTGATTATGATATTGACGGCGTCTGTTCGACGTACATATTATTGCAGGCATTTGAACGGCTGGGCAGTGATGTAGATTTTGAGATACCGGATCGCATCAAGGATGGCTACGGAATCAATGAATCGATCATCGAACAGGCGCACGCGGACGGCGTGGAGGTGATTCTGACTTGTGACAATGGTATTTCCGCGTTCCATCAGGTGGAGCTGGCGAAGAAATATGGCATGACGGTTGTCATCACGGATCATCATGAGGTGCCCTTAGATGGGGAAAAAGAGAAGATTCCCCCGGCGGATGCGGTGATCGATCCGAAACAGGCAGACTGTCCGTACCCATTTCCGGAGATCTGCGGCGCAGTGGTGGCGTACAAGCTGGTGCAGGTTTTATATGCCCGCCGGGGCGTGCCGCGTATGGAATGGCTGGATTTGCTTGAATTTGCCGCGATTGCGACGGTCGGTGATGTGATGAAGCTACAGGATGAGAACCGGATTCTGGTAAAATACGGTCTTAAAAAGATGGCGCAGACCAAAAATCTAGGACTTCGCAGACTGGCGGAGAAAAATAATCTTGATCTGGGAGCGATCACAGCATACCATATCGGATTTGTCATTGGACCGTGCCTGAATGCGGGCGGACGATTAAAAACGGCAAAGGAAGCGCTGGCGCTTCTGCGGGCGCAGAGTGAGGAAGAGGCGGAACGCCTGGCAGAGGAACTTAAGGAATTAAATGATACCCGCAAGGATATGACCGAGCAGGGGACTGAGGCGGCGAAGCTGCAGGTAGAGAGCTGGTACCAGAAGGACAAGGTGCTGGTGGTCTTTCTGCCGGAATGCCATGAATCGCTGGCGGGCATTATTGCAGGGCGCCTGAGGGAATATTATCAGAAGCCGGCGATCGTGCTGACGCGCGGCGAGGAGTCGGTCAAAGGCTCGGGACGTTCCATCGATGAGTACCATATGTTTAAAAAGCTGACAGAGGTCAGCGATCTGCTGCTCAAATTTGGCGGGCATCCGCTGGCAGCCGGGCTTTCGCTGGAAGAGAAGAACATTGACGAGTTCCGGCGCAGACTGAATGAAAATGCGGGGCTGACGGAGGAAGATTTTAAAGCGAAAGTCTGGATCGATGTTCCGATGCCGGTGGGATATGTGACAGAACGGCTTGTGAGGGAGCTTTCCTGTCTCGAACCGTTTGGACAGGGTAACGAAAAACCGCTGTTTGCAGAGAAATCACTCCGCATCCGGGCGAGCCGCGTGCTGGGGCGCAACCGGAATGTCGTAAAAATGACGTTGGAAGAGACAGACGGACACGCGATCGAGGCGCTATATTTCGGTGACGGAACGGCGTTTGAGGAAGAGCGCGCCGGACGGCGGGAGATCGACGTCGTGTATTATCCGGACATCAATGAGTACAATGGAAGAAAAACGCTGCAGGCGGTGATCCGCCGTTATAAATTCCGGGGGTAAATGGCATGATAACGAGAAAAGATGTGATGCCGGTCAATTTTCTGAAAAAAGAAAAATTTACCGGAAGTGATACCGGGATGCGCTACCGGATGGAGATGACAAAGCGCGAAGTACCGAAAGAAGACGGCGCAGATGGCGAGACGGTCGAGGAGACAGTCCTGACCGTGACATCGTGGCCGGAACCATATGGATACGACGCAACGCCGGAAGAGGAGAAGACCCGCGAGGAATTTCCATTTTCGGAAGAAGGAATTGTGAGCGGGGTAGAGTGGCTGAACGGGCAGCATGCGCGGTATGTGAAGCCTGAAAAATAGACGGTTGCGTGAACAGAAAGAGTGAAAAAGTAGAATGAGTTGGAAAAAGACATTTTATGAGGGGCTAAAGAGCGGTATCCCCATTGGACTGGGGTATCTGCCGGTCTCCTTTACGTTTGGCTTCCTGGCGGTGTCGGGCGGTCTGCCGGTCTGGGTAGCAGTTTTTATATCGCTGACGAACTTAACGAGCGCCGGACAGTTCGCAGGGACAAACCTGATTCTGGCGGGGGCTGGGTACTTTGAGGTGGCATTGACGACGTTTGTCATCAACCTGCGCTATATGCTGATGTCACTGTCCCTGTCCCAGAAGCTCGATGAAAAGACGGGAACCGGGGCGCGCCTGGCACTGGCATTCGGCATCACGGATGAGACGTTTGTCGTCAGTTCCCTGCATCCGGGCATTTTGAAAGCGTCGTATATGCTGGGACTTATCACGATGCCGATTCTGGGGTGGAATCTTGGAACCTGGCTGGGAGGCGCGATCTCGGCGGTTCTGCCGCAAGCGCTGCAGAATGCGATGGGAATTGCCCTGTACGCGATGTTTATTGCACTGATTCTGCCGGCGGCACGCAAATCGCGTTCGGTGTGCTGCGTCATCATTCTGGCAGTTGTGATGGTGTGTATTTTAAAATATGTTCCGGTTTTTGCCGGTATTTCCTCCGGTTTCCGGGTGATTCTGGTTACGATCGCGGCATCGGCGTTCGGTGCATGGAAATTCCCGCATGATCCGGACGGTAAAGAAGCCGGTCAGGACGAGAGTCAGAAAGAGGGGGCAGAATGATGAATACAGCAGAGGCAGCAGGAGCAGCCGGAACACTCGATATGAAATACGTGCTGACCTGTGTCCTTTTGATGGCACTGGTTACATATATTCCACGTGTTCTTCCGGTTACGATTTTCCGGAAACAGATCCGTTCGAAGTTTATCCGATCTTTCTTAGATTATACGCCGTATGCAGTGCTGGGGGCACTGACATTTCCGGATGTATTTACCTCCACAGGACATCTCTATTCGGCGGTCGGAGGAACGATCGTAGCGGTGATTTTGGGATATAAGGGAAAGAGCCTGGTGGTAGTGGCGATCGCGGCGATTGTGACGGTTTACCTGCTTGAGATGGCAGGCGGAGCCGGTCTTTTGGCGTCGCTTTCATTTTAAGAAAAATTTAAAATGAATATGCGCGAAAGCGCGGGAAATTCATCATAAATAAAAACGAAAGGTGCAGACAAGATGATTACAATGAAGGGAGCCGCTGTTTCGGCAAAGCTGAAAGAGCAGGTGGAAAAAGGGCTGGAAACCCTGACATGGGTGCCGAAACTGACGATTATCCGGGTGGGCGAGAATCCGGATGATATTTCCTATGAGAAAGGCGCGACGAAGAAGCTGACATCGTTCGGGCTTGAGGTGGAATCGAAGGTATTTCCGGGAGATATCTCGGACGAGGCATTTAAGAGGGAGTTTGCGGAGATCAATGCGGATGCGTCGGTGGACGGTATTTTAATGCTGCGCCCGCTTCCAAAACAGATCAACGAGCAGGATATTGAAAAAATGATCGATCCGGCGAAGGATCTGGACGGTATTTCTCCAGTCAATATTGCCAAGGTGTTCAGCGGCGATACAAGCGGTTTTGCGCCGTGTACGGCGGAGGCAGTGGTATGCATGCTGAAAATGAACGATATCGCGCTTTCTGGCAAACGGGTGGCAGTCGTAGGAAGAAGCATGGTTGTGGGACGCCCGCTTTCGATGCTGCTTCTGCATGAAAATGCGACCGTGACTATCTGCCACTCGAGAACTGCCAGCCTGCCGGAGGTATGCCGGGAGGCGGATATTCTGACTGCCTGCGTGGGAAAAGCAGCGATGATTAACCACACTTATGTAAAAAAGGATGCGGTTGTCATTGACGTTGGGATCAATGTAGATGAAAATGGAAAACTCTGCGGCGATGTGGATTTTGCCGATCTGGAAGGAACTGCTTCGGCGGCAACCCCGGTTCCGGGCGGTGTCGGCGGCGTGACGACGGCGGTTCTGGCACAGCATCTGGTGCGCGCGGCATGGATGAAACAGGAAAAAAATAGTAATAAATAAGCGAAAGAAAGTTAAGAGAAAAGCAATACATTTCCTCTCGTTTTCAGGTATAACTATAGTAAGAATGACAGTGTACCAGTTGTTGCTCCGGAAGGTCCGAACCCATTGTGGGGTGGAACTCACGGATGAAACAGAAAAACGGGAGGAATTTTTTATGAGAAAAATGGGGATGATGCGAAACAGGATGGCATTTCTGCTGGTAGCAGGAACGATGACAATGACGTCGGCGGCAGGTCTGGCAGGTTGTACGTCCGCACCGGCATCGGTGACGGTGCAGTCGGCGGAAAATACGGGGATCACGGTGACGAGCCAGGAGAAAATCAAGGCGGAGCCGGATATTGCGGAAATTACCTACAGTGTCTATTCACAGGCGGCAGATGCGAGCACCTGCCAGTCGGAGAATCAGACGGATTTGGATGCGGTTCTGGCGCTTTTGAAGGAAAAGGGAATTGCAGATACCTCGGTGCAGACGAGCGGTCTGGGGCTGAATCCGATCTATGACTGGGACAATGGCAAGAAGATCACTGGTTATGAGATGACGACGGAGGTTGTTGTATCGGATGTTGCGATTGAGGATGCAGGGGCGATCATCAGCGATTCGGTCAATGCGGGTATCAATTCGATCGATTCGGTCCAGTACCAGTGTAGCAATTTTGATGAGATTTATCAGGAAGCGCTCAAAAAAGCCATTGAGTCGGCGCGCGTGAAAGCCGAAGCGATGGCGGAGGCAGGCGGCTGCAAGCTGGGAACGATGACGAATGTGCAGGAGTACAGCAGCGGGCAGCAGGCGCGTTATTATGACACTTCTTACAGCAGCGGCATGGCGATGAAGGAAACGGCGATGGAAGATGCGGGTGCAGGCAGAAACCTGATGCCGGGGCAGGTGGATGTTGAGGCAGAGGTGTCGGCTACGTTTTCCATTCAATAGGGATCAGCTGCATGAAAGGTTGTCTGGTTTCGGAGGAAAAATCGGATTTTAAACAGGAAAAGGGAATAAACACAAATTGTATAAACCTTCGCATATCTGGGATACTAACAGTGTGAAATGAATGGTCGGAAACGGCTGCTGTTTCATGAGAATGTAGAACAGAATGCGGAGGTTTATTTTTTATGTGGGGAATGATAACCGCGCTGGTTTCCGGCGCACTCATGAGTATACAGGGCGTGTTTAATTCTGCCGTGATGAAGCAGACCAGCATGTGGGTATCGGCTGGCTGGGTGCAGATAAGCGCGTTTGTGGTTTGTCTGGTGATGTGGCTTTTTACGGGACGCGGCGCGGTATCGGAGCTTTGGCAGATCGAACCGCGGTATATGCTGACCGGCGGTGTGATCGGGGCATTTATCACGTACACGGTCATCAAGAGCTTTGACGCGCTGGGACCGGCAAAATCAGCGCTTCTGATCGTCGTGGCGCAGATCCTGGTGGCGTACCTGATTGAGGTGTTTGGCTGGTTCGGTGTGGAGAAAGCGGGATTTGAGTGGCGCAAGGCGATCGGGGCGGCGGTTGCGATTGCGGGGATTGTGATTTTCAGATGGGAATAAAAATTTTCTGCTTGTGTTTAAAGGGGGTTTTGGTTAGAATAGAATTACGGACAAAACGCGCCTCGGAAAAAGAGGGGTGCAGAAGATGAAACAGACAAATCAAACAGTAAATCGGAAACGATGGATGCGAACAGGGGCAGTCGGCGTGGTATTTTTGGCGGCTGTTTTGTGTTTTGGTGTGCAGAGCCGGCGAGAGAAGCAGACGGTGGTGCTGGAGACGCAGAACAGTTTTTCAAAAGAAGTGGATGATTCGCAGGAAAGCTCCGAACGTTCAGCAAAACGGTCAAATGGCGGGGCAGTGGATGGGGATAATGAAGCAGCAGAGAACGCTGCGCCTGAGGGGCAATCAAAAGAAAATCCCCAAACGCCGGAACCGAGAATCCTATATATCCACGTCTGCGGCGAGGTAGCCGCACCGGGCGTCTATGAGCTTCCGGCGGGCAGCCGTATGTATGAGGCGGTTGAAAAGGCGGGCGGGATGACGTCGGAGGCGGCGCAGGAATATGTAAATCTGGCGCAGGCGATCGAGGATGGACAGCAGCTTCGGATTCCGAGCCGGGAAGAGATTCGGAAATATCAGGAAACAGGGAAGGATGTCTCCGGGCTTCTGGGAGCCGGAGGCGCTGCTGGGAATGGCAGCGAGTCAGCTTCGCAGAAATCTGGAAGCAGTGCAGCATTGATTAATTTAAACACAGCTTCCAAAGAAGAGTTGATGACTTTAAACGGTATCGGCGCGGCGCGGGCGGAAGCGATTCTTTCTTACCGGGAGCAGAAGGGCGGTTTCCGGACGATTGAGGATATTATGAAGGTGCCTGGCATCAAGAACGCGGCATTTCAGAAGATAAAAGATAAGATTACAGTATAGAGAGATAGAAGCATAGTGGTTGAGGTGGAGAATGGCGAAGGTATTAGTGGTAGATGATGAAAAATTAATAGTAAAAGGAATCCGTTTCAGTCTGGAACAGGATGGATTTGAAGTTGCCTGCGCCTATGACGGGGAGGAAGCGCTTCAGATGGCAAAGGAGACGGAGTATGATATGGTTCTTCTGGACGTGATGCTGCCGAAGCTGAACGGATTTGAAGTCTGCCAGGCAATCCGGGAGTTCTCCGAGATGCCGATCATTATGCTGACCGCAAAAGGCGACGATATGGATAAGATTCTGGGGCTGGAATACGGCGCCGATGATTATATCACGAAGCCATTTAACATTTTGGAAGTAAAGGCGCGCATCAAGGCGATCCTGCGCCGCAACTCCAAGAAATCGAGACAGGAGCCGCAGCAGACAAAGAAAGTCATTGAGGCGGGCGATCTGACGCTGGATTCGGACAGCCGCCGGGTCTTTATCGCTTCCCGCGAGATCAATCTGACCGCGAAGGAATTTGACCTTCTGGAGCTCCTGGTGTGCAATCCGGGCAAGGTTTACAGCCGCGAGGAGCTGCTGCGCTTTGTCTGGGGCAACCGGGCGGCGGCGGGCGGCGATGTTCGCACCGTAGACGTTCATGTGCGGCGGCTGCGCGAGAAGATCGAGCCGAGTCCGAGTGATCCGAAATATGTACATACGAAATGGGGCGTGGGGTATTATTTCCGGATTCGGTAATGTAGAAAAGAACTCAGAAGAGGATGAAAGGGGCGCTGCAGGGGAGTGTGTATCCCGGCAGCTGCTCTTTTTCTTTAGGTGGAAAAGGCAGATGGGGCAGAGAATGAACGAGGAAAACCAAGAACAGGATCAGAAGGATGAAATTGCAGGGAAGCAGGAAGAGCCGGGACAGATAGTTTCAGAAAAAGTGGAGAAGAAACGAGAGGAAAAACCAAAGAAAAAGCGTCTTCGCATCCAGGGCGCCGCGTGGAGGCGGCTGGATAACACGGCGAAGCTCTTTGCGGCGGTGTCGGGCGAGGATTTAAGCAGTGTATTCCGGATCTCGGCAGTTCTGAAAGAAAAAGTAGATCCGGAGCTTTTGCAAAGGGCGCTTGTGCGGACACTTCCGGAGTTTGAAAATTTCCGGGTGAAGCTGCGGAAGGGATTTTTCTGGTATTATTTTGAGACGAACAACCGGAATCCGGGCGTGGAAGAAGAACAAAGTGCACCGTGCCGTTTCATTGATCCGCACCGGGGCGCGCGGTTCCCATTCCGTGTGAGCTACTATGGATGCAGGATCAATTTTGAAGTGTTTCACGGGCTGACGGACGGACTGGGGGCGCTGCGGTTTGCTTCACGGCTTACAGAACATTATCTGGAACTGGTGAAAAAATTGCCGGTTGTGGTGCAGGAGCGGGAGTTTTCGCCGCTCCGGGAGGACGATTATCTGCGACATTACCGGAAACTGCCGCATCGGCATTATAACAGCAGACCGGCGATTGCGATTCAGGGGAAATTTCTCCCATTTGATCAGATGGCAGTGCTGCAGGGGACGATTGAGGTGTCGGCACTGAAGACGGAATGCAGGAAGGTGGGGGTCAGCATCACCAAATATCTGGCGGCGGTGCTTCTCTGGGCGATCATCCAGACGGAGACGGATGGGAAAACGCTGAAACGTCCGGTGGCGCTCAATCTTCCGGTGAACCTACGGAGTTTTTTTGAGTCGGAGACGCTGGCAAACTTCTTTGCTGTCGTGAATATTTCGTGGGCGGCGGGAAAGGCGCCGGAGGCATTGGAAGAAGTGATTGCGTCTGTGAGCCGCCAGATGGATGAGCAGATCGTGAAGGAGCGGCTGGAGGAGACGATCTCCTACAATGTGTCGAATGAGAAAAAATGGTATGTGCGGGCGATCCCGCTATTTGTCAAACATCTGGCGATGCAGTTGATTTTTCTGCACACCAGCCGCGCCCACACGATGACATTTTCCAATATCGGACCGGCGCAGGTTCGGGAGGAACTGAAAGATTCGATCGAGGGCTTTCAGCTTCTTGTCGGCGCATCGCCGAAGCAGCGGATGAAATGCGGGGCGGTGGCGTATGACGGGAAACTATGCCTGTCGTTTACGAGCGCGATGGCAGAGAACCGGCTTCCGGAGTTTTTCTTTCACTTTTTGGAGGAAAAGGGCATCCGGGTAGAGCGCGAGAGCAATGGAATCACGGATACGGAGCATGATAAAGGACGTTATCCAGTGATTGCCCAGGATCGAGAGCGCGTGCGCCGTGCGGTGCGGGGATTTTATGTGTCATTGGTGCTCGTATCGCTTCTGGCGGGGCTTACGAATCTGGCGACTTATCATCGGATTCCGTTTAAATGGTCGCTTCTGACGGCGGGCGCGGCGGCATATGTGGCGATGACGCTGCGGTTTTCGGTCATGCGGCATGCGAGCCTGGCAGGAACGCTGGTGCGGCAGTCCCTGGGAATTCAGGCAATTTTGCTTCTGATTGACGCGCTCACAGGGCTTCGGGGGTGGTCGGTGGACTACGCGATCCCATGCGTCGCACTGTTTGAGGTGGCGGCGGTTCTTCTGATGATGTTAGTCAACCGGATGAACTGGCAGAGCTATTTTATGTATCAGATCACAATTACATTTTTGAGCTTTGTGCCGTTGATTTTCTGGAAAATCGGGTGGACGCATCATCCGCGTCTGACGGTGCTGGCAGCAGGTGTGTCGGTGGCAGCGCTGGCGGCGACGGTGATTCTGGGCGACCGGAGTGTGAAGCGGGAATTGAAGAGGCGGTTTCATGTGTAAATGGCAGGAAAATCGGTCACAGTAAAGGAACGATCTATAAAAATACGAAGATTGAAAATTTGGATGAAAGAAAGGGAAGAAGCATGAGTCGGAAAACAGTCAGCATGATAGGCAATCTGACGCGTGATATGATGAGTGACGTGATGGAGACATCGTTAAAGAAGCCGATCCAGACCGGCGAATTCCGGAAAAATCCGGTCGAACCGGCGTGGAGATGTCCGGCGGAATATATTTATGAGCTGGTAAAAACAGAACAGTTTGTGATGGAATATTTGAAGCCGAAGCAGGCGGTGACGGGGCGCGTCATTTTGCAGCTGCACGGCGGCGGGTATATCGGTCCGATGAAAAATATTTACCGGCGGTTTGCGGTTAAGTATTCGCAGATCAGCTTCGGCGCGGATGTTCTGACGCCGGACTACCGGGTGGCGCCGGAGCATCCGTATCCGGCGGCGCTGGAGGATGCGGTGTACGCGTACCGATGGCTTCTGGAAGAGAAGAAATACCAGCCGTCCCAGATCGTGGTAGCCGGGGATTCGGCGGGCGGCGGCCTGGCGCTGGCGCTCTGTCTGTATGCGAAAGATCACGGGCTGCCGCTTCCTGCGGGCATTATCACGATGTCGCCGTGGACGGATGTAAGTCTGAGCGGGGCATCGTATGAGGAAAATTATACGATCGATCCACTGTTTGGTAATTCGAAGGAAAATATGTTGTACCAGTGCAGCTACATCGGGAATGCCAATCCGAAAAATCCGTATCTGTCACCGCTGTTTGGAGATTTTGAAGGATTTCCGCCGATGCTGATGCAGGTGGGCGCGTATGAGGTGCTTTTAGATGATACGAGGGCGGCAGCGAAAAAGGCGCGCGCCGAGGGCGTCAAGGTGCGCTGCTCGGTCTATGACGGGATGTTCCATGTATTTCAGATGGGACTCGACCTGATTCCGGAGAGTCGCGAGGCATGGGAAGAGGTCGCGGAATATCTGCGGATCATCTACCGGATTCATCGGGAGCCGGAGGGAACGGTCGTGAAAAAGGTAAAAACGAGACGCAAAGAGACGGAAGACCGGGCGCGGCTGAATCTGTTGGCATTTTTAAAACGGGAGCTTAAAAAGTGAAGATTACGTTAGTGACAGTAGGAAAAATTAAGGAAAAATATCTGGAGGCGGCGATCGCGGAGTACAGCAAGCGGCTGGGGCGTTACTGCCGTCTGGAGATCGTGCAGGTGGCGGATGAAAAAACGCCGGATAAGGCGAGTGAGCTGCAGGAAGCGCAGATCCGCGACAAGGAAGGCGAGCGGATTCTGGCGCATATCAAGGAGGACGCGTATGTGATTGCACTTGCGATCGATGGAAAGCAGCGTTCCTCGGAGGAGATGGCGGCATGGATGGAAGACCTGGGCGTGCGAGGCGAGAGCCATCTGCAGTTTATCATCGGAGGTTCGCTGGGGTTGTCGCAGGCGGTGTTAAACCGTGCGGACACGAAGATCAGCTTTTCGCGCCTGACCTTTCCACACCAGCTGATGCGCGTGATTTTGCTGGAACAGATTTACCGGAGTTTCCGGATTATAAAAGGAGAACCGTATCATAAGTAGACATAATGCATGATGGATGATTAAAAATTAGCTATTCATAATGCGCGAGAGCAGTTCGAGATCCTCTTTTTTGACCTTTAAGTTAGATGCCACCTCGGTTCCGTCCGGGGCGGTCACTTTTAGGGAAATGACGCTGTCCTCGCGCAGCGCGCGGGTGTAGGCGGCTTTCAGAAAAGGGGAAAATTTAGGGTGGCGGGCTTTGAAACGCGCCCACTCGTCCCGAAATTGCAGTAAGGATGAAAGATTCATGTGATTAAGTCCTTTCCGTTTTAATAACTGATGGTAGTGTATCATGCGCGGGGAAGGCATGTAAAGAGGAAAAATTATCAGTAACGAGAGGTAGACTGATAATTGTTCGCAGTAACGTAGACAGGAGAATCAAGATTCATGGAACAGGTACAGAAGAAAAATATACTAGGTACGGAGCCGATCGGCGGGCTTTTGCGGCAGTTTGCGGTGCCAAGTATTATCGCGATGCTGGTAGGCGCCCTTTATAATATCGTCGATCAGTTTTTTATCGGAAGAAGCGTGGGAGAGCTGGGGAATGCAGCGACGAACGTGGCGTTTCCGTTGACGATCTCCTGTGTGGCGCTGGCGCTTCTGTTTGGAATCGGCGGTGCGGCGTCCTTTAACCTGACGCTGGGAGGCGGCGATCGGGAAAAGGCGTTATTTTATATTGGAAATGCGGCGACGCTTCTGTTTGGAAGCGGTGTGATTCTGGGGATTGTGGCGCTTTTATGCCTGACACCGATGCTACGCTTTTTCGGTTCGCCGGACAATGTGCTGGCATATGCCAAAACGTATACGGGTATCACGGCTCTGGGATTTCCATTTCTGATTCTGACTAACGGCGGCGGGCATCTGGTGAGGGCGGACGGAAGCCCTCGCAATGCGATGCTTTACAATTTATCCGGGGCGCTGATCAATACAGTGCTCGATCCGCTGTTTATTTTTGGATTTCATATGGGAATGGCGGGTGCTGCGTTGGCGACGATCATTGGACAGATTTTTTCAGGAATCCTGATTATCCGGTATCTGCGCCGTTACAAAAACGGACGGCTGACAGCGGCGCATCTTCGACCACAGAGAACATATGTAAGCATGATTACCTCATTGGGGGCGGCGGCATTTTTCAACCAGCTTGCGATGCTGGTGGTGCAGATCGTGTTAAATAAATCCTTGACCTACTACGGTGCGCATTCGGACTATGGGGAATCGATTCCGCTGGCGTGTGCCGGCATTATCACGAAGGTCAATCAGGTGTTTTTTTCGATCGTCATCGGTCTTTCGCAGGGTATGCAGCCGATCGCAAGTTTCAATTATGGCGCGAAAAATTATGCGCGCGTGCGGCAGGTGTATGGGGTGGCGCTCAGGTGGGGATTTGCGGTGTCGGCGGTGTCCTTTGCGTGTTTCCAGTTGATTCCGCGTCTGATCATCGGGCTGTTCGGGGAAGGATCGGAGATGTATTTCCAGTTTGCGGAAAAATATTTCCGGATTTACCTGTTTTTCACGTTCTTAAACTGTGTGCAGCCGATTGCGTCGAACCTGTTTACGGCGATTGGAAAACCGAAAAAGGGTATTTTCCTGTCCCTGACGCGCCAGATTCTCTTTTTACTGCCGCTGATTGTGATTCTGCCGCTGTTTATCGGCATTGACGGCATCATGTATGCCGGACCGATCGCGGACTTTGTGGCGGGCGTGGTGGCGCTTGCGATGGCAGGCGTGGAGGTGAGACGGCTGCGGCGGATGGAAAGTGCGTCCGTGCATGCATAGGCGGATGGTATATTTTAGCCAGTCCTTCATATATTGAGGTAAGGAGGACGGGCTGATGAAGGAGGAACAATCAAAGCAGGATGTGAGGGCGCTGTTTCATTTTTTCTCCCGGAATATCCGGGAGCAGCTTCTGGCGCTTCCGCTTGAGGCGGATGGAATGGAAGAGGTACGGCTGCGGGTTAGCGCGCCGCTGTATTACATATATAAAAATAAAGAGTACACAGCCGGAAGTGGATTCCGGGTCAGCCGGGAGGATGTGGACGAGACGCTGCAATGCGCGGCTCGTTCTTCCCTCTATGCTTACGGGGAGGAAATCCGGCAGGGGTTTCTGACCGTGCAGGGCGGACACCGGATTGGCGTGGCTGGAAGGACGATACTGGAAAACGGACATATAAAGGCGATTCATCCGATAACCTTTTTAAATGTCCGTTTTTCGCATCAGATGATAGGATGTGCAGCAAAAATACGGTCGATTTTGACGGATCCAGGGACGGGAAGTATCCGGAATACGCTTCTGATTGCGCCGCCGAGATGCGGAAAAACAACACTTCTGCGGGATCTGATCCGGATGGTGTCGGATGGAGAAGAGGGAAAGGATAGGGGCTCTGCTTTGACGGGGAGCTTTGAACGGCCTAAGGCAGGTGCAGGACATGAAAATAAAGCTGGAAAAATGTTGGAGATGAGGAAGCAGCATGGTGGAAAAGTGAGGGCGCAGACGGTCGGGGTGGTGGATGAGCGTTCGGAGATTGCCGCCTGCTATCAGGGAATCCCGCAAAACGATGTTGGCTGCCGGACAGATGTGCTGGATGCCTGCCCCAAGGCGGAGGGAATGATGATGCTGATCCGCTCGATGGCACCGGAGGTGGTCGCGGTGGATGAGATCGGCGGTGAGAATGATTTGGAGGCGCTTCGCTATGTGATGAACTGTGGCTGCAGGATTCTGGCAACCGTACATGGAAATTCGATGGAGGACATCCGGGAAAAACCGGGCTTGTCCTCTTTTTTGCAAGAAAAACGGTTTGAGCGGTATGTGGTGCTGGGAAATAGACGCGGACCGGGAACGGTGGAGGCGGTATATGATGCAGCTGGCGAGGAGCTCATATGTGGATAAAATTGCTTGGAATCTGCCTTGTATGTGTATCGTGTGCGGGGATTGGCGGGGGTGAGGCATTGCGCCTGATTGGCCGGAGGCGTTTTTTGGAGGAAGTAAAACGGATTGCCGCGGGATTGCGGGGAGAGATTGGGTATACACAGGCAGTTCTTCCTCTGGCACTATGCCGGGCGGGGGCACGCGGGGATGGAAAAGCGGGGAAGCTATTTTGGGTGGCAGGAGAGCGGCTGGAAGCGAATCCAGAGTGTCCGTTTGGGAGTATCTGGGAAGCGGTTCTGGAAGAGCAGGGGATTCGTCCGATGTTAGGAACAGAGGAATGGGAGCTGATGTGCCGGTTTGGAAACAGCATCGGGTATCTCGATCTGGAAATGCAGCAAAAGACGCTGGCACTGTATCTGGAAGAATTGGAACGGGCGATTGAGCAGCTGCGGCGGGAAGAGCCGGAGAAGAAACGGTTGTGCTGGGGGCTTGGGATACTAGGCGGGCTGTTTCTGGCAGTGGTGTTGATGTAAGTGGGGGAAGAAAATGGGAGTTAATCTAATATTTCGGATTGCGGCAGTCGGTATCCTGGTTTCCGTCCTCTGCCAGATCCTCAAACACAGCGGGCGGGAGGAACAGGCATTTCTCACAAGTCTTGCGGGTCTTCTTTTGGTACTGTTCTGGATGGTGCCGTATATTTATCAGTTGTTTGAGACGATGAAGGAATTGTTTGCGTTGTAATGTACTCTCGGAATCCTTCTGTGCTTGATTTTGTGAGATGATTTTTTGTCCGTTGTGCCCAAATTTCTGAGGCGTATGTTGATGAAATTCGGGTGCAGCTGGCGAAAAATCAGCCGCAAAAGCGAGTGCGGGAAAGACTCCGAGCGTACATTGCAGGGAAGGGCGGTAAAAAATGTCAATTTTAACCGTATCGGTTCTTGGGATCACGGCAGTTCTTCTGGCAGTCCAGCTCAAGGGAAAAGGCGGCGAGTATGGGACGTACATTGTGATGGCGGCGGGGCTGTGTCTCTTTTTCTATGCGGCGGGAAAGCTGGAAGTGATTCTGAAAACACTTCGGACGATGGAATCCTGCATCGGGATCAGTCCAGTGTATTTGTCGGCGCTTTTGAAAATGGCGGGAATCACTTATATTGCCGAATTTGCCTCCGGGATTTGCAAGGATGCCGGGTACGGTTCGCTGGGAACACAGATTGAGATATTTGCGAAGCTGTCCATTCTGGCGGTCAGTATGCCGATTCTGCTGGCATTGTTGGAGACGGTAAAGCAGTTTTTGGCGTAGGGAAGTGGTAAGTGCAGAAAAGCGGAAAGATGGTGAGAGCAGGTGACGGTGGGAACAAAGATGGTTGTGCGGGCAGTGAGCGTTATGTTCTTGAGTGTATATTTGATGGCAGGAAATCATTTAACGGTGTCGGCGGCAAATGGTGAAAAGATATCCGAAGATTCGGATTTCAGTGTTTCTGGCGAGAACATGGATTCTCTTCTGAACTCACTGGATTTAAGCAGAATCGAAGCATTTTTAAGGGAAGCGGGAGGTTCGGCAGTCCCGGGGCTTTCATTCCGGGAAATCCTTTCGATGCTTCTCTCTGGCAATTATCAGAGAGTGGTTCGGATGCTGATGGATTTTTGCCGGACAGCCCTATTTCGGGAAATTTCAGAAAATGGCAGATGGATGGGGCAGGTCATCCTTCTGGGAATTTTAGGAGCGGTGTTCGCCAGCTTTTCGAGTCTCTTTGCCGACAGTCAGGTATCGGAGATGGGCTTTTATGTCACGTATCTTCTGATTTTTACACTGCTTGCCGCCAGTTTTTTGAATGGGGTGCGGATCACGCGGACACTGTTGGAGCAGCTCTTTGAATTTGTCCGGGTGCTGGTTCCTGCTTTTTTTCTGGCTGTTTCCTTTTCCGGGGGAAGTACCTCGGCAGCAGCCGGATATGCGTGGACACTTGCTTCTGTCAATGTGGCGGAATGGGTGTTTTTACAGTTGTTTCTGCCATGCACCCAGTTGTATGTCCTGCTGTCGCTGGCGGGACATTTAAGCTTGAAGGATTTGTTTTCAAAAGCGTTGGAATTGCTGGAACAGGGGATGCGCTGGGGCAGCAAGGCGCTTTTGGGAGTGGTGCTGGGCTTTCATGTGCTGCAGGGAATGATTGCGCCGTATACAGATTCGGTGCGCCAGACGGCGCTGCGGCGGGCGGTCAGCCTGATACCGGGAATCGGACAGGGCGCGGCGGCAGTGTCGCAGGTACTTCTTGGAAGCAGCGTCCTGATCCGGAATACGGTGGGCATCGGGGGAGTGCTTGTGTTGGCGGCGGTGTCGCTTCTGCCGCTTTTGAAACTTTTAATCCTCTATCTGGGGTGCCAGGGAAGCGCGGCGCTTTTGCAGCCGGTCAGTGACAGCCGGGTGGTGGAGGCAGTCGGCGCTGTGGCGAAAGGATTTTATTTTTTGCTGGCAGCAGCTGGTTCGGCGGTGGTGTTATTTGCGCTTTCGATCGCGGTGGTGTGTGCGAGCACGAACGCGGCTTATTTTGCGGGGTAGAAGATGGAAGCAATTACTCACTGGGCGGGGAATATCGTCAGTTATCTAGTGTTTCTGACCGTTCTGACCGGGCTTTTGCCCGCACATAAGTATGAAAAATATATCCGTCTGTTTGCGGGCTGTATCCTGCTTCTGATTGTGCTGAAGCCGCTGACGGACGGGCTGCGTCTGGAGGAGCGGCTGAATTATCTGTTTACATCTCTTTCGTTTGAAAATGAAGCGGGTGAGCTGAAAAGTGAGATGGATGAGATAGAGGTGCGGCGTAGAAATATGGTTTTGAGCCAGTATGAGGTGGAAGCGTCCAAGGAGGCAGTGCGGGTGGCAGCGGAAGCGGGATTTTCCGTGGAAAAGGCGGACGTAGAGCTGGAAAAAGATCCGGAGTCGGAGCAATTTGCCTCGGTGCGGAGTGTGACGGTGTATGTGGCGGGAAGTGAGGCGGGGATGGAAGCGGGGATGGAAGCGGCGGAACAGGAGGATCCGAGTTCGATGATTGAAATAGAAAAAATTTCCCCGATTGAAATTTCACTTGAACAGGAGCAGAAGCAGGGAGAACCCGCCGCCGCGCAGGCAGTTTCATGGATGAATGGGGAAAAGATTTGGGAGCTTCAGCAGCGGCTGGCATCGTTTTATCAGGTGGAGGCGGATCATGTGGAAGTCAGGATGGAACCTTGACAGGGAATGGGTCAAACGAAATGAAAAATGGCTGATTTTGCTGGTGCTTGGGCTGGCAATTCTGATCTTATATGCGCCGTTTGGGAAGAAGACGAGTGAGACGGGAGTCTGGCAGTCAGGGGAAAGATGGGCGGAGAGTGGAACAGGAACAAACTCTGGGAATAGAGCAGGGCAGGACAAAAATGGAAGTTCAGAAGAGAGTGATTCGGATGTCGAAACAGGTCTGCCAGGCACTGCATCCAGGCAGGACGCCAACCGCCTCTACGAGCTTCGCATGGAGCAGCGGATCCGGGACGTTTTAAAGAAGGTGGACGGCGTGGGTGAGGTGGATGTGATGCTGACTCTGTTTTCTTCTTCGGAAAAGGTGCTGCGGGTGGATAAGGAGAGAAGCCGGGCGTCCACCTCGGAGACGGATTCTTCGGGTGGTACGCGGCAGCAGGCGGATGAATCGCTGCGGGAGAGCACCGTGCTGGCGGGAAGTTCAGGCAGCGGGGAACCGGTAGTTGAAAAAGAGCTGGCACCGGAGATTTCCGGTATCGTGATCAGCGCCCAGGGAGGAGGAAATGCGTCGGTACAGAAGGAAATTTCGGAAGCGATGCAGGCATTATTCGGACTGCCGGCACATAAAATAAAAGTATTAAAGCGGGTGGAATAAAGGAGTATGCAAATATGAGAATGAAGATGAAACGCGTTTTCAGGAGGAATCAAATCATCATCACGACGCTGGCGATCATGATTGCGGCGGCGGGGTATCTCAACTATGCGGGAAAATCTGATCTGCCGGGGGCGGATACATATGAAGCGGGGGCAACCAAGATTTCAGATAGCGATATATATTCGGAAAATCAGGCGGTGTCCGGAAGCGTGGCGGACGGTGAATATGAGGAGATTGCAAGTCTTGACGATCCGGGAGAGGGCGATCCGCTGGCAGCAGGCAGTGAGGAGGGCACAGCGCAGGGAGCGGCGGATGGAGAGGAGGCATCTGCGGACAATCCGGCAGTCGATAACCCGGGCGAGGCGGTTTTGACAGGCGGAACCGGCGTGGCAGAGTACATAGCCAATGTACAGCTCAGCCGTGAACAGATCCGCGCCAAGAACCGCGAAGCGCTGAATGCCCTGATTAACAATGAAAATCTGGATGCGTCGGCAAAAGAGGCAGCCGTTCAGGATATGCTGGCACTCAATGCGATAGCGGAGAAGGAAAATGCAGCGGAAACGCTTCTGATGGCGAAGGGATTTGCCGATCCGGTTGTCAGCATCACGGATGGAAAAGTGGATGTCGTTGTCAACGCGCCGTCCATCACAGATCCGCAGCGCGCGCAGATCGAGGATATTGTAAAACGGAAAACCGAGATATCGGCGGAAAATATCGTGATTTCCCTTTTAAACCTGGGAGATTGAGGAAGTTCGGATGAGTTAATGTTCACGGGTAGGCACTTTTGGAACCGAAAGTGCCGTAAGAAAACATGGTGGCAGCAGGAATTTGCCGTATTAAAATGCGAAGCCACGGCAAATTCCGTTACTGGGCACGTATGCGTGAACAGTAACTCGGATGAGATTCGAACCGGAAATGCCTTTGCAAACTCCTGTATTTTTGGTATAATAAAAACACTTAATTGAAATGTATTTCTGGAAGTATTCGAGCATCTGTTTTTTGTGGGAAGAGTAGATTCCGGGCGTACATGGAAGTGGTCAGGAGGGATTTGGAATGGCGAGAGAAGCAGAAGATAGAAGCACACATATCGTATATGAAAAGGACCGCATTGGAGAAGTGAAAATTGCTGATGAGGTAGTGGCGATCATCGCAGGTCTGGCAGCGACCGAGGTAGACGGTGTCGATTCGATGGCTGGCAATATCACAAATGAACTGGTCGGAAAGCTCGGCATGAAAAATTTGAGCAAGGGCGTGAAAGTGACCGTAACCGAGGATCACGTGATTGTGGATCTGTCCTTAAATATGAAATATGGCTACAGCATTCCGGCAGTCAGTGAAAAGGTGCAGGACAAAGTAAAGACAGCGATTGAAAATATGACCGGTCTGATGGTTCTGGAAGTTAATATTAAGATCGCGGGTGTCAATATGCCGGCGGAAGCATAGCAGGTTTCGTGTTTTCGTAGCTTTTCATTTTCTTAACACAAAATACTCAGTTTGACCTTGACGGGGAAAAAACCGTATGATATGATGATCGCGTTAAAAGGGAGTAGTTATAACCATGTAACCAACAGACCCTGAGGATAGTAAACCTCATGGTTACATGCCTTGTGTAAGTCAGATGGCAGTGTGCTTTTGTAACAAAAAGCGTGTGCCGTATGATTCAAATGTGAGGAACAAGACTTTTAGCATATGTGGATGAAACGTATGCTGAAAGTCTTTTTTGTTTCATAGGAGATTAAGTCTTATGAAACAAAAAACGCTCCGCGAGGATGCGCACTTGCGCGAAGCAGAAACATGTCGCAAGCGACCGCGCTCGGCGCGAGAATGTGCCAAGGCACATTCTTTTTCATGTTTCATAGGAAATTGCGTCCTATGAAACAAAAACACTCACATGGATGTATGCCTGGCGCGAAGCAAGACAGCTGCCAGAGCAGGTGTATCCTGGCAAGGGGCTCCAGGAAACAGAATATTTATGAAACAAAACAAAATTAACAGGAGGAACAACATGGAATTTTTATGGGAAGGCGTCATGGCGATCACGCCGCAGCAGTTTGTGATGTATCTGATCGGCGGGCTTTTGATCTGGCTGGCGGTCAAAAAGGAATACGAACCGGCGCTGCTTCTGCCGATGGGATTCGGCGCGATCATGGTAAACCTGCCATTATCCGGCGTCATTAACCAGGTGACGGAGGGCATCGGGGAGACACAGGGTATTATACAGTGGCTGTTTGAGACGACGATCAGCGCGTCGGAGGCGCTTCCGATTCTGCTCTTTATCGGAATCGGGGCAATGATTGACTTTGGACCGCTTCTGTCACAGCCGATCATGTTTTTATTTGGTGCGGCGGCGCAGTTTGGCATTTTCTTTGCGATCTGTGTGGCATCGCTGATGGGATTCGAACTCAGGGATGCGGCGTCGATTGGAATCATCGGTGCGGCGGATGGACCGACTTCCATTCTGGTTTCCCAGATCATGCATTCCAACTATGTGGGTGCGATCGCGGTGGCGGCGTACTCCTACATGGCGTTGGTGCCAATCATCCAGCCATTTGCGATCCGTCTGGTGACGACGAAAAAAGAACGCCGGATTCACATGACCTACAGTCCGAAAAATGTGTCCAAAACGACCAAGATCGCATTTCCGATTGTGGTTACTATCATTGTCGGACTGATTTCTCCGGCATCGGTGGCGCTGGTCGGATTTCTGATGTTTGGAAACCTGATCCGCGAGTGCGGCGTGCTTCCGGCACTTTCCCAGACGGCACAGAACGAGCTGGCAAACCTGATTACCCTGCTGCTTGGCATCACGATTTCGTTCAGTATGCGTGCGGACGCGTTTGTGCGGGTTGACACGCTTCTGATTATGGGAATCGGTCTGATTGCATTTATCTTTGATACGATCGGCGGTGTGCTGTTTGCTAAATTTATGAACCTGTTTTTGAAGACGAAAATCAATCCGATGATCGGTGCGGCGGGCATTTCCGCATTCCCGATGTCCTCACGCGTGGTGCAGAAGCTGGCGACGGAGGAGGAAAAGGGAAATATTATCCTGATGCATGCGGTCGGCGCCAATGTATCGGGGCAGATCGCTTCGGTCATCGCGGGCGGACTGGTTATTAAGCTGGTAAGCCAGTATTTGTAATATAGGTCTGTCGGGCAGATAAAATGGAAAAGGAAGGCTGCACTTGAATGATGAAAAATCAAGAGACAGCCATTGCACTGATTGAGATGGAGGAAAATATCGGATGTGGAATAATTTTTTGATTTCGCTGGCAATTATGGGAAAAGGAATGGCGGGAATTTTCGTCGTTGTCCTGATTATTACGGCAGTGGTGCTGATTTTAGGTAAGTTAAAGTAAAATATAAATTGGAAAAAGTATCTTTCTTTTTTCTTTCAGTTTTATGCAGTTCGTTGACATTCGACAGAGGTAAATCTATAATAGAAACATTGTTTGTAAGAGTTTGAAAGGGCCAGAAGGAGACATGAGAATGAGTCAACGAAATAAAATTCAGCGCCTGCTGCGAAAAGGCGCTTTGGCAACTTGTTTATCCCTGTCAGTTGTGTGCAGCAGCTTATCGGCAGTTACAGCGTATGCAGGACCGGCGGATGATCCGGCAGCGGCAGCACCAGTGATCGGACCGGGCGGTCCGGGAACCACGACCGATAATGCGGCGGCAGGAACTGACACGAACGCGAATGCGGGACAGCAGGCGGATAATTCCTATTATAATCAGACGTTATCTAATCCGGTTGTCAATCCGGTGGACAAGTATTCCTATAGCCAGATGGTAAACGATATTTCGGCGCTGGCAAGCCGTTATCCGGGAACAGTGACCGTGAAATCGATTGGAAAATCGGCGGACGGACGTGATATCTACGATGTGATTGTCGGCAATCCGAACGCATCCAAGAAGATTTTGTTCCAGGGGGCGATTCATGCCAGAGAGTATATCGTTGTACCGCTGATGATGCAGCAGCTCGAGTATCTGGCAGCTGGATTTACGAATAATGGTACCTATATGACGCAGCCGCTTTCTAACATATTGGGACAGGTGGCATTTCATTTTGTGCCGATGCTGAATCCGGATGGAGTCACGATCAGCCAGATGGGCGAGAATGGTATCCAGTCGGAGGAACTGCGCCAGACGATGCAGGCGGCGTACGCGGCGGACAAGGCATCCAGCCGGACAACGGTCAGCTATGAAGAGTATATGAGACGCTGGAAGGCGAATGCACGCGGTGTCGATCTGAACTATAACTTTGCAGCAAACTGGGAGGGAATCAATGTGTCTTTAACCCATCCGTCTGCAAATGGTTATAAGGGAACCAACCCACTGTCAGAGCCGGAGAGCCAGGCAATCGCGAACTTGATTCAGGGAACGGGATTCAATGCGGTTATCAACTATCATGCGATGGGAAATGTGATTTACTGGGATACGCAGAACAACCAGAAAGCGGCAGAGTCCAAGGCGCTGGCAAACGCTGTTCATGCCTTGAATGGTTATTCCGTTCTTGGAAGCAAGGGCGTCGGCGGCTTGAAGGACTGGCTGCAGCAGGCAGCAGGCATCCCTGGTATCACGATCGAGGTAGGACGTTCCACCTGCCCGGTATCTTTCTCGGAATATCCGGCGATCTGGAACCAGAATAAGGCAGTCCCGGCAACGCTGGGATATTATGTGGCGACACATTGATGATGGAATAAAATGAAGATTAGATAGAAAAAGGATGTGCGACTGGAGTTGGAAGTGGTCGTACATCCTTTTTTGTTTCAAGATTTGGAACGAATCAACAAAAACAGGAAGTTAAAACTATACAAAATGGAAAATACATTCTTTTTTCAAAAATATGGTTGACAAATTCTGCAACATGATCTAATATAAAATCACAAAAGGAACAAAAATTCCATAAACGACAAAAAAGAACAAATTAAATGAAATGGAGGATTTCAACATGAAAACAAGAGAAGTTGTATTCTACAGTGAAGGCGCAAAGATGGTAGGAGATATTTATCTCCCGGATGATTACAAAGAGGGCGAGAAGAGACCAGCAGTTCTGTGTAACTCTGGATGGACCGGCGTTAATAAGTGCTATCCGGCACTGTTTGCAAGAGCTTTAACAGCAAGAGGATTTGTATGCATGGGCTTCGATTACAGAGGATTTAAGCCGAGTGAGAATGTTCATCCATGCCTGCCGAAGTACACAACCCTTGAGACAGAGGTTGAAGACGTGGCAAACGCATTTACCTTTATGCAGATTCAGCCGGAAGTAGATCCGGAACGCTGCGGACTTCTTGGATGGGGTGTCGGCGGTGCTGTATGCGTAACCGTTGCAGCGCGTGACAAGGAAGTAAAAGCGATTGCAACCCTGAACAGCTTTGTAAATGGCGAGCGCTGGATGCGTGACGGCATGGGAAATGATAAGTTTGGAAAGAGCGTTGCACGCCTCAGAGAAGACCGTATCAAGAGAATTACAACCAACGATCCGGTTCTGATGCATCCGTACACCGATTATCCGAACATCACAGAGAGCGGCGATTTCTATACCGATCACGTATTAAAAGAGATCAACGGCGGTATCGGTGATTCTGTTAACGAGGATAACGGCGAGGAGTTCCCGACCCCGATGAGCACGGCAATCGGCGAGAGCTTTATCCGTTTTAACGTAGAAGATCTGCTTCCGAGAATCGCACCGCGTGCTGTCTTTGTAGGTCATGGCTATTATAACGAGCTGCATCAGCGTGTAGAGGCGGAAGAAGCATACCGTCTGGCACAGGAGCCGAAGCAGTTATACTATGTAGATGGCAAGCACAATGAGTGGATGTTCGACGACGATCCGAAGTTCCAGGCACTGGCTGACGCGCTGGCAGCATTCTACAAGGAGAATCTGAAAGCATTCCAGTTTGGTTTACAGAAATAATCTATGGACAGAGAAAAAGAGATTGCATATTTAATGCAGGGAGCGTATGACCTCCATATGCACGCAGCCCCGTCCCCCTTTCATCGAGTTTTGGATGATTACGGGCTGTTAGAAGAAGCCGGGAGAGCCGGAATGGCAGGAATTATGCTGAAATCTCACTATGAGTCCACGATTGCGCGGGCAATTCTGGCCAATATCCACTGTGCATCGTGTACGAAAGCCTATGGCGGTCTGGTGTTAAACTGGCCAGTCGGAGGACTCAATCCATATGCGGTTGAAAATGCGATGAAGCGCGGATGCCGTATCGTGTGGATGCCGACCCGGGACGCAAAGAACTCTTTGTGTTCTGGGAATATGCCGGGAGATTTCTTTGACCGCTCTGGAATCTCTATCCTGACCGAAACAGGGGAGCTGAGGGCGGAAGTTTTGGAGATTTTGAGGATTGCCAGAAAGTATGATGCGGCAGTCGCGACCGGGCACATCAGCCCGGAGGAAAGTATTCTCCTGTGTCAGGAGGGAATCCGGCAGGGAAACCGTATGGTTCTGACACATCCAGAATTTCCGCGGACGCGTGTCGATGTAAAAACGCAGAAACAGCTGGCAGCTCTGGGCGTTTATATTGAAAAATGCTGGTATAATGTGGCAGAAAAGGAATGCACGGCGCAGGAGATGGCAGACCATATCCGGGGAGTCGGAGCAGAACACTGTTTTATGGTAACGGATCGGGGGCAGACTTCAAGAGAACACCCGGTGGAAGCGATGAAGCTGTTTATGCAGACATTGCTGGATGAGGGAATCACGGAAGATGAGATTTATGTGATGACGCATACGGTGCCCCGGAAGGTGCTGGGAGAAGAATAGGAAAAAGAATGTGTGGTTGTAAATGATAATTGACAACCACACATTCTCAGACTGTAGACAAAGCCCCGCTTTTGCGGGGGTTTGCTATTGTTAGAACCGCTTTTCTGATATAATGATGTCAGAAGGGCGGTGTTTTTTATGATGACAAAAAATGCAGATAAGAAAAGGTAACAGATGCTGATGTTCTGTATGGATGACATGGTGCCACAGAATCACATGCTCCGTTTGATTGATAAAGCCATTGATTGGAACTTTATTTATGACTTAGTAGAAGAAAAATACTGCCCTGACAACGGTCGGCCAAGCATGGATCCTGTTATGCTCATAAAAATTCCCGTTATTCAGTATCTCTACGGAATAAAATTTTTCTACATTTGGGAAAAACTATACACGCCGTTTTAAAGATACCAATCTTTTTGAACAGATTTTTTCCAGGATTCTCGAAGAATGCATGAAATACAAACTTGTAGATACCGACCAGATATTTGTTGATTCAACTCATGTAAAAGCTTGCGCTAACAGTAAAAAAATGCGGAAACGAGTCGCTCATGAACAAGCTTTTTGGTATGAAGATGAATTAAAAAAGGAAATCGAGCAAGACCGTCTGGCTCAAGGTAAAAAACCATTGAAAGATAAAAATGATTACCAGCCACCAGCATCTGGAGGAAACGATTCAGAAAATTTAGAAGATTCAGAAGAAATTCCGTCCGGTGTCAAAAGAAGGCTATTTCAGAAAGCATGACTACGTTTATGATGAGTATTACGACTGCTATATTTGCCCTGAAAATCAAGTGCTTTCTTATAGCACAACAAATCGAGATGGCTATCGTGAATACAAAAGCCGTGGATATATTTGCTGTAATTGTCCCCAGAAATCTAAATGCACAGAAAGCAAAGATCATGTGAAGCTGGTAACATAGCATGTATGGGAAAGATATATAGAGAAAGCAGAGGATATCCGTCATACACTGGGAAACAAAGAGATTTATCAGAAACGAAAAGAAACAGAATTTTTACTGAATAAAATAAACGCAAGAGAAAAGTGGTGCCTGGCCTAACGGTCAAACACCACTTTGTCTACAGTCTGAGAATATGTGAATGTAATGTGGAGGAGGTGCAGTATGAGTGATGTTGAAAAAGTAAAAGAATTATTGAAAAAATCATCGAATGGCGTCATAACAACGGAGCAGATAACGTCCGCGGGCCTGCATCGTAGTGCCTTACAAAAATTAGTAGAAAGAAGATGGAATATTGTATCGCTATGGGCGTGGAATGTATATGCGGAGGGATGTGTGGGAGGATGATTTGTACCTGCTTCAGCGCAAATATAGCCGGGGAATCTATTCGAATGACACAGCTTTATATCTTTTAAGATATAGCAATCGCATGCCTGCCAGGTATACGATGACGTTTCCCAAAGGATACAATACTCCATCCCTGAAACAGGAAAATAATATTATTAAATGAAATATTATGGAAAATTATATGGGGATCATTGAGATAGAGTCGCCCTGCGGCAATCCGGTTCGCGTATATGAGCTTGAAAAAACTTTATGTGACATTGTCCGGGGAAGTGGGAGTGATATCCAGGTGGTCGGGACGGCGATGAAAAAGTACGCTGTTTCCCAGGATAGGATCTGCATCGTCTGATGTGTTATGCGGAATTGCTTCATGTTAAAACGAAAGTACTGCGCTATATGGAGGTTTTGCTGTGATTACAAGGAATCCGATGCAGTTAAAAGCATTTGCGAAAAAGAAGGCGGCGGAAAAAAATATTTCCGCGCAGCTTGTCATGCAGAATTATATGTTAGAAAGGCTGTTAGAGAGGAGTAGGGAACTTCATAAGTTTTGGAGACGTTATCAACGGGAGTTTGAATATGACAGAGATATTTCGCTTGAAGCCATATGTGAGACCATTCAATCGATTATGAAACGTTTGAATAAAATAGAAAATTCTGAATATATGAAATGAGAGCCGCAACGGGTGAATGAACAGTTCGTTACGGCTCTTGCATATGAATCAATATAAAGGGATATTGAGTATGGTGTAAGGCGGCTTATGCCTGCTCGCCTCCGTCTTTTCCAGTTTTATCAAACTTCTTATAATTCTTAATCAAAATTCCCAGACTGGCGGTGGCGCCGATCATGATGAGAGCGGCGAACATTCCGCCGAAGTTCGCGATGATTTTAACACCATTGACACCAACGGTTGCGATCATGATGTAGCCGACTGCCATCGGAACGACACACCACACAAGCTTTAACCACATTGGGGAGTCCGGGGAATCCGGGTTGATACCCTGAGTGGAGATGCCTGCCATAGCGATACAGTTGGAGTTGCAGGCGGTAATGGTGCTGAGGAAGATCAGAACAACGAATAATGGGATGATCAGATTTCCAAGCGGAAGAGCTCCTAACATATCATAAGGAACATTCTCAACGCCGCGGTCATAAGATGCAACGAGGTCGAACAGTCCAGAAGTCTGAACCCACAGAGAGGTACCGCTGACTAAAACCATCCACAGGGCACTGACAGAAGCACAAAGACCTACATATAATCCAAGCACGTGTTTTACCTTGCGTCCATAAGCGATCTGTCCCATGAAAGCGCCAGAGGTAGGTGCCCATGCCATCCAGCTGAACCAGTAGAAGGTGGTCCACCACTGCGGCCACTGGGTTCCAACGGATTCACCAGTAATCAGGATACGTTCAATAAAGGTACCTGCGAAACCGCCTAATGCCTCGGTAGAGAGGTTGAACAGGAAGGAGGCATTTGAAAATACCAGCAGGAAAATCAGGAAAATAGCAAAGCCGTATACGTTGATATTGGAAACATGCTTCATGGCTTTCTGGATACCGGAAACAGCCGTAGCAACCGTGACAGCGGCAACGACAATACCGACCATAAACCAGAGGCGGGCATTAGATGGAAGTCCAAGCATTTTAGAGATACCACCGGAAATATTCATGAATGCCTGTGCAACAGAACCAGCCATACCGGCACCGATGGCAAATAAGGTGATTGCGTCGATGGTCTGCATCCAGCGAGGATGGTAGCAGCGGTCACCCAGAAGAGGGGAAACTTCACTGGCGATGGAATACGGCTTTTTCGCGTTGTAATACATGAAAGCAAATACAACCGCCGGAACCGTATACATACAATATGGAACGATCGTCCAGTGAAGGAACATGGTTTCCATGGCAAATTTCAGGGAACCGCTGGTAGAAGGTTCAACGCCGTATAATTCGGTCGGCGGGTACGCGTAATGCGCGATCGGCTCTCCCGGTCCCCAGAAGAGGACACCGGCTGCCATGGTTGTTGTGAGGGCGATAGTAAACCAGGAAAAATTGCTTAGTTCTGGTTTGGCGTCCTCACCGCCGATTCGTACATCGCCAAATTTGGAAAACATGGCAACAACGGCGACGATTACGATTGCAAGGGCAAGAATGCTGGCAGCCCAGCCGAGATTTTTGATGATCCAGTTGTTGATATTATTGATGACTCCCAGAAAAGTTTCCTGATCGACAAGGCTTAAAACAAGGAACGCGACCAGAATAATAAACGGCGGGAAAAAGGTCATGATGCGAATTTTTGAGTTTTCATTTTTAGCATTTTTATCAGTCATTTATGATTCCTCCTTGTAGGGTGTATCCCAGATAGGACGATAGTCCTCCGGGTGGCGGTCGGTCAGAACGGTATTGAAATCACGTTCTTTTGCAATCCGGTTTAAATCAACGCTTCCATATAAAATAGCTTCTTCCTGAACGCCGCAGCTGTCAATCCGTTCTCCAATAGGACTTACCAGCTGGCTTTTTCCTGCGAAGATCTCATCGCCGGACAATCCGCAGCGGTTGACTGCGGCTATGTATACAAGATTGTCCAGGGCACGGCACGCAAGGTTTAAATCCCACCATTCTTTGAAATAGTAGCTGGCGCGCCATGCGGCCGGGACTAAAACCAGTTCGGCACCGGCCAGTGTCAGCAGGCGGACGGTTTCTGGAAAGCATACGTCGTAGCAGATGACGACGCCGATCTTTCCGAGTTTTGTCTCAAAGACCGGGTACTGGGTGCCGCGCTGCAGATAAGTTCGTTCGTCTCCGACGGGATGCGTTTTTGAATAATGCCCGAGAATCGTGCCGGTATCATCGATCAAAAAAGCAGAGTTTTTGACTCCAGATGGGGTGGAAAAAAGGATCGGAGCCAGAATAAAGACTGAAAGTTCCTTTGCCAGACTACGCATCCGTGTCAGGGAAGGTCCATCTTCGATTTCGGCGAGCTTCATCATATCTGGGATGCAGGTGCCGAGATAGCCGACATTAAATACCTCTGGCAGACAAATCAATTTTGCCCCGTGAGCGGCTGCTTCCCGGATCTGTTTCTCTGCTTTGTCAAGATTATTAGAAACATGGAACAAATCGCAGTCCATCTGGATCATGGCGATTTGGTAAGGTGATCGAGTTTGTTGCATTTGAGTATCCCCTTCCTAAAAATAGAATATTTATTCCATAAACGACATTTATGATATGATTATAGAATTTGTAAAGGAATAAATCAACCAAAATACAATAATAAAGAATAAAATTTACCTTTTTTACAAAGAAATCCTCCGAAATTTGTCTGCTTTGACGAAAAACAAATGTCAAATTGACGAATTTGTAAGGAAAGTATATAATAAAACCAAACGAAAATCGAGTGAGAATCTTGGAATGAATGAGGATAAACGATGGGCAATGAAGTATTGGAACAGATCATAAAAATCAAGGACGCCGTACCGAAAAAACAGAGAATTCTCTGCAATTATCTGGCGCTGAATTATGAAAAGATCGGCGTGATGACGGTGGCGGAGCTGGCGGAAAATGCGGGTGTGGGAAGCACGACGGTCATGCGTCTGGTACAGCTTTTGGGCTTTGACAGCTACACTACATTTAAGAAAGCATTGGCACAGGAATCGCTTTTGAAAAATACAACGCCGTACCGTAGCCTGCGGCAGGAATTTTCCCGTACCTCGGAGACGGCGAGCCGGGATACGTTCCATATGGCGATCGCGGACGGAATCCAGGTGCTTGAAAATCTCTGTACGCCGTCAAACATTTCCCAGTTTGAGGCGGCAATCCAGCTGATGCTGGAATCAGATCAGCTCTATATATTGGGAATGCGTTCCAGCAAGGCGCTGGCGCTGTATTTTGAATATGTGGCAGAGCGCTTTTATCCGCATATCCGCCAGCTCAGCCTGGAGGAAGAGTTTGTCTATGACCGGATTGCAATCAATACGACGCCGAAGGATGTGCTTTTAGTGTATTCGGTATGGCCGTGTACGAAAAAGACGATTCGTGTGGCAGAGTTAGCACATAACCTGGGAATCCCGATGATACTGATCACAAATACAAGCTTAAATCCATTGGTAAAGATCGCAGATGTAGTGATTGATACGAATTCTGTGAACCATCCGAGCGGTGATACTGCTTTGATGCTGGTAACGGAGGCGCTCATGAGTGAACTGGGAAGACGGACCGCACCGGAATCCACGAAGAATATTGAAAAGATCGAACAGGCATTGAATGACAATGGACTGATTCTCTGGGAGAATTAATCGAAGATGTGCAACTGAAAACCCGATAAAACAGGGCTGCCGTTATTCCTCAAACGGCAGCTCTTCTTTTCGCAAAAATGTCCGGATCGACTCGTCCCACTCGCGTTCCAGCGTCTTGTCTAACGTAAATTGGTTGAGCGACAGCCCGGTGACACAGCTTAAATGCTGGTTTTCATAATGAATATTTAAGAACAGTCCGCCGACCTGCTCCGGGAGCCATTGGCTTTTGCGGGCGGTCAGAAACTGTTCGGTGGCAGCTTTCGGAAGCTTCAAAATGATGGAGAAGCGCTCCGGAAGCTTTTTTCCTTTTATGAGGGAAAAACAGAACGGGCGCAGAGTTTTCCAGGTTGAATATTCTTCAATCTGCCCCTCGGCACGCTCTTCTTCGGAATAAAAGCTTTTATGGACGCGTCCGTCGATGGAGAAGGTGTTGAACGTCACGATCTCCACTTCCTTAAGCAGAAAGCGGTCAAATGTCTCTCCGATGAACAGTTTCTTGGTAAATAATTTTATATCACAGATATTGCAGGCAATCATATGTGTCCTCGCTGAGATGGTAAATTCGTTATTTTTTGTGTAATGTAGAAACAATAACGTAGATTCTATTTTATCGCAGGCGGGAAGGGGACGCAAGTGACTTCTTATTGGCAGGACGGAGAATTTTAAAGTTTTATTAGCACTCAACAAAAATGAGTGCTAATTTTCTATTGACATCTTGGAACGCTGGTATTAAAATAAGAGTCACGGTGATGGAAAATCACAAAAAAAGAATTTTACAAGCGCATATTTATGTAGCTGGATAGCAGGATTGGACGCGGCAGAGTGAAATTGCCAGACTCCATTTCCAGGAGCGGATATCCACTGTATTTTGCAATCAAAAGGAGTGTATAGATATGGCAGCAAAAACAGGAAGTTTATCAATCAACAGCGAGAATATTTTCCCGATCATTAAGAAATGGCTTTATTCCGATCATGATATTTTCTATCGTGAGCTGATTTCCAACGGATGCGACGCGATCACGAAGCTGAAAAAGCTGGCGCTGATGGGCGAGTATGAGGAGTCGGGGGAGACGGAGTATAAGATTCAGGTTACTGTTAATTCCGAGGACAAGACGATCACCGTCGAGGATAATGGTATCGGTATGACTGCCGAGGAAGTGGAAGAGTACATTAACCAGATCGCATTTTCCGGTGCACAGGATTTCCTGGCAAAATATAAGGACAAAGCAAACGAAGACCAGATCATCGGTCATTTCGGGTTGGGTTTCTATTCTGCATTCATGGTAGCGGACAAGGTTACGATCGATACTCTTTCTTATAAGAAAGACGCAGAGCCGGTTCACTGGGAGTCTGAGGGCGGCACTGAGTTTGCGATGGATAAGGGCGATAAGGAAGGCAATGGTACCAAGATTGTCCTTTATTTAAATGAAGACAGCACTGAGTTCTGCAATGAGTATCGCGCACGTGAAGTCATCCAGAAGTACTGCTCTTTCATGCCGGTTGAGATTTACCTGAAAAATGCAACGGCAGAGCCGGAGTATGAGACGATCGAGAAGGATCAGCTGACCGACAAGGACACCATCGTTGAGACGGTGGTCGAGGAAGCAAAGACCGAGGAAAAGGAGAAAGAGGACGGCACGAAAGAGACCGTGGAGGTATCTCCGAGAACCGAGAAATATAAGATCCTGAAACGTCCGGTGGCACTGAATGACATTCACCCGCTGTGGAACAAGCACCCGAACGAGTGTACCGAGGAAGAATACAAAGAATTTTACCGCAAGGTATTTATGGATTACAAGGAACCGCTGTTCTGGATTCATCTGAACATGGATTATCCGTTCAACCTGAAAGGTATTCTGTACTTCCCGAAGATCAACATGGAGTACGAGAGCATTGAGGGCACCATCAAGCTGTACAACAACCAGGTATTTATCGCGGATAATATCAAGGAAGTTATTCCGGAGTTCCTGATGCTCTTAAAGGGCGTGATCGACTGCCCGGATCTGCCGTTGAATGTATCGAGAAGTGCGCTGCAGAATGATGGATTTGTAAAGAAGATTTCCGATTACATCACCAAGAAGGTAGCGGACAAGCTGACCGGTATGTGCAAGACAGACCGTGAGACCTATGAGAAATATTGGGACGATATCGCTCCATTTATCAAATTTGGCTGCTTAAAGGATCAGAAATTTGCTGAGAAGATGGATGATTACATCATCTACAAGAACCTGGACGGAAAATATCTGACGCTGAAAGACTGCATGGATAAGGCGAAAGAGGAAGGTCATGAGAACCAGATCTACTATGTAACAAATGAGAAAGAGCAGAGCCAGTACATCAACATGTTCAAGGCAAACGGACAGGATGCGATCATCATGTCTCACAGCATTGATAATCCATTCATCAGCCAGGAAGAGCAGAAGCATGAGAACCTGAAATTCCTGCGTATTGATGCCGATGTCAATGACACGCTGCGCGAGGAAGTGAAGGAAGAGGACAAGGAAGCGCTCAAGAAACAGGAAGAGACGCTGACAGAGACCTTCAAGAAAGCACTGGGCGATGATAAGCTGCAGGTAAAGGTTGAGAAGCTGAAGGATGCTGAGATTTCTTCGATGATCACCCTGTCGGAGGAAACACGCCGTATGCAGGATATGATGAAGATGTACAACATGGGCATGGACGCGTCGATGTTCGGCGGCAGCGGTCAGGTGCTGGTACTCAACGCGAACAACAAGCTCGTTCAGTACGTCTTAGAGCACACGGATGGCGAGAATACGCCGAAGATCTGCGAACAGCTCTACGACCTGGCACAGCTCAGCCACGGTTCCCTGACACCGGAGCGCATGACGAAGTTTATCGCACGGTCGAATGAGATTATGGGTATGATGCTGAACTAAGGGCGTCTGGTTTAGGACTGTTTTATATAGGAAAATATGTTAAAATATCATATATGATATAATGACGGAGCTGCTGCACGTAAATGTGGCAGCTCTTTTATTACCTGTCGTAAGAGAGAAAATGGGATTCACTATTTCACGAATTTAGGATTTATGATAGAATAGGAGCACTTAGCAAGGTTTTTTCAGATTTGACGGGGAGGTGCGTGTATGTTTGGAATCGGGGGATGGAAACAGGTTGGCGCGACGTTTGATATGAAACGGCAGGCGGCGATCCGGGAGCAGCTGGAACAGGCGGGAATTGAGTATCAGGTCAAGGTGCAGAACCGTCTGAAATCGGGCGTGCTTTCCGGCAATCAGCGGGCGAGGCTGGGAAGTGCGGGAGAAAATGCGGCATCGGAACGGGAATATCTGTTTTATGTGCAGAAAGCAGAGGAGGAAAAGGCGCGCCGTGTGATAGAAAGCGCCGGAAGATAAAACAGGTATTTTCTGGGAATGAAAGGCTTGAATGACGAAGGAGAGAAAATGGGAGAGGGAAACTGGAACGAATCGGATCTTTGGCAGCGGGAGGCAGGAGAAAATGGTCTGCAAACGGAACCTGAGCTGAAGAATGCGGTTCAGAGTCCGAAACAAATCCGAAAAACCTGCCGCCGCGAGGTGCGCCGTGTCTGCAATGTCCTCGGCTGGGCGCTGGCATTTTTCAGCGTGATGACGGTGCTTGTCAGCATACTTCTGGAAGTGGCTGGCAACGTATGGGCGGACGGAGGCGTGATCAGTACGTTTTTGAACCGGATGGTAAATGCAGCGTGGTATGAGGACGGCGGAAGCACGCTGGTCATCTATGCGCTGGTTCTTCCATTCGTATTTTTAATTCTGCGCCTTGTCCCGGAAGAACGGGCAGAGAAAATGAAGATTAGTTTCCTGCAGTTCTGTATGTTTTTTATTTTGGCACAGGGATTTGGAACTATCTTTAACCTGCTGGGAAATGCAATCAATGATGCGGTGGCGGCAAGTAGCGGCGGCGATGCATCCGCGATGAACCCGGTCAACGAGATGCTGGATTCGCTCTCGCCGGTAATGATTTTATATGTAGGGTTTTTAGGACCCATTATTGAGGAATATATCTTTCGATGGAAACTCTTAAACCGATTGCGCCGTTTTGGCGATAAGGCGGCGATCACCTACACGGCGCTGATGTTTGGTCTGATGCACGGAAATGTGACGCAGTTTCTCTATGCGGCGGTGATTGGCGTGGTTCTGGGATATGTGGCGGTGAAGACGGGACGGATGCGTTATAACTGTCTGCTGCATATTCTGATCAACAGCTGGTCGTTAGTGATAGCGATGCTTGGAACACAGGATACGCTGCTGCCGCTGTTTATCACGTTTCTGATGACCGGGTTTATGGGCTGCACGATCATCGGATCGTTTGTTCTGCTGATTTTCAATTTCCGGAAAATCCGGCTGTCCGATGGGGCAATCCCAGAGGGTGTGAAATTCCGCAATATATGTGGGGCAATGTATGGGAATCTCGGGACAGTGGCATTTATTCTGGTAAGTTTGATTACGATGGCGTTTTTCTTGTCGAGATGATGTGGTGGTCAGTTGCTGTTCACAAGTAGGCACTTTTGGAAGTGAAAGTGCCGTAAGATAACGTGGTGGCAGCAGGAATTAGTTGTATTTAAATGCGAAGCCACGGTAAAATCTGTTACTGGGCACGTGTGCGTGAACAGTAACGCTGTTCACGTGTTTGTCGTGTATTTCACGGGATTATGCTTGACTTCCTACTGTGTGATTACTATAATAAATAGTAATGAATACTACGTGATGTGAATTGCGTAACGGGAGGACGTTATGTTATATAAAATTATTGGTGACAGCTGCATGGATTTGACGGAGGAACTGAAATTGGATCCGCATTTTCAGATGGTTCCGCTGACCCTGCAGATAGGGGATTACAAGGTAACGGATGATGAGACATTTAACCAGAAGGAGTTTCTGGCAAAGGTAAAGGCAAGTTCCGAGTGCCCGAAGACGGCGTGTCCATCGCCGGAGAGCTTCAAGGAAGCATTTGAGGGCGATGCAGAATATATTTTCGTGGTAACGCTTTCGAACCATCTGAGCGGCTGCTACAACTCGGCGGCTTTGGCAAAACGCCTTTATGAGGAAGAGAACGGAACGGACGGAAAGAAGATCGCAGTCATTGATTCCCTGTCGGCGTCGGCGGGCGAGTTAAATATTGCGCTGTTCATCCGGGATCTGTGCGAGAAAGGTCTTCCGTTTGAGGAGATCTGCAGGCAGACGGAGGAATATCGGGATTCGATGAACACGTATTTCGTCATTGAGACGCTTGATTTCTTAAAGAAAAATGGCCGTCTGACCGGTTTAACGGCTTTTATCGCGTCGGCGCTGAATATCAAGCCGGTTATGGGCGCGGACAGCGGTACGATCATCAAGCGTGATCAGGCGCGCGGCATGACCCGGGCGCTCGACCGGATGGCGGAGATTGCGTGCAAAGAGGGCGGCGATACCGCAAGCAAACGTCTGGTGATCGCACACTGTAATAACCCGGAACGTGCTGAGCACGTGAAAGAGATCATGTGTAAAGGGGCAAACTTCCGTGAGGTAGTGATCACGAATACGGCTGGCGTTGCAACCGTATATGCGGGCGACGGCGGAATCATTATGACACTGTAGGGAGAAAGAGTGGGTGATGACAGCTGGAAAGGTGGAAAACGCCGGACAGCTGCGATTGATTGAGGAAAAATGAAGCATACATTTTTTAGTAAATGCACGAAAATGCCGTTCAGATACCGGACGGCATTTCTTTTATCTAGAATTGGAAATTTGACAATTTTGGCAGGAATGACGCTTTTGCTTGGCGGATGCCAGGCGGGAGGTTCCATATGGAAAGAGACAATCTCATTGGAGCCAAAAGACAAAACGGTATCGGAAGAAACGCTTGATCCGGAAACAGATATAGACGGGCAGGTGGAGTCAGAACAGGTAGATGGCGCGGAACTGAGGGTGGAAATGCAGGGGCAGGACGAATCTGGCAAACTTGAGTCAGAACCGGGAGAAAATGATTCAAATGAGTGTTCGCTTCTGTTTGCCGGAGATATCTATTTTTCCAACCATGTTTTAAATGCCTACGACCGTGTGGGAGGTATCGGTGGCGTCCTCGGAGAGAGTTTGCGGGAGACGATCGCGGAGTCTGATATTTTTATGGCAAACCTGGAATTTCCGTTCAGCGACCGGGGAACACAGGCGGCGGATAAACAGTTTACGTTCCGGGTATCGCCGTCCCGCGTGTCTATTTTACAGGAGATCGGACCAGACATCGTGACGGTGGCGAACAACCATGCGCTAGATTACGGCACGGACGCACTGCTGGACACGTGCGATACGCTGGACAGTGCCGGGATTTTGCATGTTGGGTCGGGAAAAAATCTGGAGGAGGCGAAACAGCCGCAGATCATTGAGAAAAATGGAAAAAAGATTGGTTTTCTGGGTGCGTCGCGCGTTTTTCCGACGGGCGGATGGGCGGCAGGATCGTCGCATCCGGGCATGTTTTCGGCGTATGACACGGCTTCGGTCGTGCAGGAGATCCAGAAGGTAAAGAAAGAGTGTGATTATCTGGTTGTCTATGTCCACTGGGGCATCGAGCGAAACACGCAGCCAGAGGCGTACCAGCGGGAGATGGGGCATCAGTACATCGACGCGGGCGCTGATCTGGTGGTTGGCAGCCATCCACATGTGCTGCAGGGGATTGAGCTGTATCATGGAAAATGGATTCTGTACAGTCTGGGAAATTTTGTGTTCGGAAGCTCGATTCCGGAGACAATGCTGGTACAGGCGTCGGTAGATGCACAGGGAGAGACGGCGCTTTCAATTGTGCCTGCAACTTCATCCGCCGGATATACGAGAGAGCTGGACGTGGGGAAGAAAGAGGCGTTTTACCAGAAGATACAGGGGCTTTCGGACGGCGTGCAGATTGATGAGAATGGAAAGGTGCAGGTGCAGTAAAATCAATTCGTGAAATCCTGCCCCTGAAAACACCCGCTTTCCCGCAGTGCCTTGGAAAACGTATTCAAAAACGCCCGCTTATTTCCACTCCATTCCGGTGCGACCAGCAATTTTTTCGGTCCATCGCCGCTGATCCGGTGGATGACCATATCGGGCGGCAGCAGGCGGATACATTCGATCAGCAGCTCAATGTATTCGTCCATTGAAAAGACCGGAAAAGGTGCTTGTTCGTAGAGCTCTGCCAGCTTCGTGCCGCGTAAAATGTGGAGAAGCTGAAGTTTGATGCCGTCGATGGCGGGCTGGAAATCGGCCAGATAGCGGACGGTATCGAGCATCTGGGCTTTTGTTTCATCAGGCAGCCCCAGAATGACATGGACGATGACGGTCAGACCGGCGGCTTTCAGTTCACGGACGGCATTTTCAAAGACCGGGAGGGAATAACCGCGCTGGATGCGCGCGGCACTTTCCTCATGGATGGTCTGAAGTCCCAGTTCCACCCAGACCGGTTTTCGACGGTTTAAGCGGGCGAGAAGCTCCAGGACATCCGGCGGCAGGCAGTCCGGGCGGGTTCCGATGGACAGGGCGGCCACGTCCGGGTGGGCGATTGCTTCGGAAAAAAGCGGCTCCAGATAGGAGACAGGCGCATAGGTATTTGTGTAGGACTGGAAATATGCGACATATTTTCCGTCCTTTATTTTATTTGCGACACGCGCCTTTGCCGCTTCGATCTGTTCGGTCACGGAGGTGTGAGCCGGCTCTGCAAAATCGCCGGAACCGCCGTGGCTGCAGAAAATGCAGCCGCCCGTTCCCAGCGTACCGTCCCGGTTGGGACAGGTCATGCCGCCGTCGAGCGCCAGCTTGTAGATTTTCTGCCCAAATTGGTCTTTCAGCCATGCGTTTAACGAATAGTAGGGACGACCGTCGGAGTAGCAGCGGGGTATGGAGGAATCCGGGTGTTTGCCGGAGGCGGTGGATGCAGGATGGAATGTTTCGGGTAATGATAGGTATGTTTGAGTAGTTTGTTTCATACGAACTCCTGTGTTTTACTATATAAATGAAAGCTTACCAGAACCACAGCATTTTGTAAATACACGAAAGAATATCGTATTGAGGCATTTTGAGGAAAATGATATAATATATACAAGAAGTCAGATTAAATCAAAATGTCTGAAATCATAATCATATAAAGGGAACAATTGTTAATGTTCCCGGGTAGGCACTTTTGGAACCGAAAGTGCCGTAAGAAAACGTGGTGGCAGCAGGAATTTGCCGTATTAAAATGCGAAGCCACGGCAAATTCCGTTACTGGGCGCGTATGCGTGAACAGCAACAAACAATTTGGGGAAAAGGAGAAGGGATATGTCAGTCAAAGAAACACTGAAACAGCTGGAATCTGAGAAAACGAAAGTGCTGATGGCAGAATTATACGGGGCAGAGAAAGCGGAGGAGAATCGGGCGCGTTACCGCTATGTGGCAGAGCGCTTTGAGAAAACATATGGGGAACGTGATATCAAGCTGTTTACTTCCCCGGGACGGACGGAGATCAGCGGCAACCACACCGATCACAATCATGGCAAGGTGCTGGCGGGCAGCATCAACCTGGACTGCGTCGGCGCGGCGGCACCGAACGGAACCGACACGATCCGCATATTAAGTGAGACATTTCATCAAAATTTCAGCATCCATTTAAGCGACCTGAAACCGAGCACGGGTATGAGCGGCACCATCGACCTGACAAAGGGCATTTTAAAGGGCTTTGAGGAGAGAGGATACAAGGTCGGCGGATTTGACGCATACATTACCAGCAATGTTATCAGCGCGGCGGGCGTCAGCTCTTCGGCTTCCTATGAGATGCTGATCTGCTCTATGTTAAATACGATGTTTAACGAGGGAAAGATGGATGTTGTCACCTACGCCCACATCGGAAAATATGCAGAAAACAAGTTCTGGAACAAGGCGTCGGGTCTGCTCGATCAGATGGCATGCGCGGTCGGCGGTCTGATTACGATCGATTTTAAAAATCCGGAAGCGCCGGTTGTGGAGAAGATTGATTTTGATTTCGGCGCGCAGGATCACAGCCTGATGATTGTAAATACGGGAAAAGGCCACGCGGATCTGAGCGCAGATTATTCTTCCGTCCCAAACGAGATGAAAAAAGTAGCACAGTACTTTGGCAAAGAGGTCTGCGCGGAGATTTCCGAGGAAGAGGTGATCGCAAACCTGGCGAAAGTGCGTGCATTTGCGGGAGACCGTTCCGTGATGCGTGCGTTCCATTTCTTTGAGGAAAATAAGAGAGTGGAGCAGGAAGTAAAGGCCCTTCGGGAAAATGATTTTGCTGCCTTTTTGGAGGGAATCACAGCTTCGGGCAATTCTTCCTGGAAATGGCTTCAGAATGTATACACGACTGCAGACGTGCAGGAGCAGGGCATCAGCATTGCGCTGGCGCTGACGGAATTGTTTATCGCGAAAAAAGGACGCGGCGCGTGCCGGGTTCATGGCGGCGGCTTTGCCGGTGTTATCATGGCGATGATTCCGAACGATCTGGTGGATGAGTATACAGAATACATTGAAAATGCGATCGGAGAGGGCAATGTATACCGCATGAGCATCCGCCCGCATGGCGCGATCTGCGTGAGCGAGCGCATCTAAAAATTGGGACATGGAAAGGCGGTGGAATTTATGGGAAATAAAAATTTGATTATCACAATCGAGAGGGAGTACGGAAGCGGCGGACGTATTGTGGGACGCAAGCTGGCAGAGGAGCTGGGGCTTCATTTCTACGACGATGAGATCTTAAAGATGGCGTCGGAGAAGAGTGCAGTCGGAGAGGAATTTTTCCGTTTAGCGGATGAGAAAGCGGGAAACAACCTGCTTCACCGTCTGGCTGGCGCGAAGAAGGCAGATGTGTTCGGAAAGCCGTCCCTGAAAGGCGATGTGACATCGCCGGATAACCTGTTTAAATTCCAGGCGATGGTGATGCGGGAGCTGGCAGAACAGGAACCGTGCGTATTTGTAGGTCGTGCGGCTGGCTATGTGCTGGATCAGGACGAGGAGATCGAAAATCTGGTCCGCATCTTTGTCTATGCCGACCGTGTGCGCCGCGTGCAGCGCGTTATGGAAGTAGACTGCATCAGTGAAGAAAGAGCGAAGAAGCGCATCCGGAAGATTGAGAATGAGCGGAAGAATTATTATAAATATTTTACTGGAAATGACTGGAAAAACATGAAGAACTACGATCTTCCGATCAATACGACCCGCCTCGGACTGGACGAGACGGCGGAGCTGATCAAGGAATATGTGAAGCTGCGCGGGTATATGAAGTAGGGGAAAATGAAAACAACCTGTCTGTGATGCAGGCTAAAAATTTCAGTTGAAGATTGCGGGAAGCAGGGCAGATTTGGAAGATGAAAAGTGCCAGCGGATCGCCAGCTCAATCAGCTCTCAGAATGCTGGGAGAGTGATTCCGGCATTCTGAATTTGCCTTTGACGACAGTAGAATCATTACGACCTTATTACAAATTATTTACGGTTTGAAGCGGCATATTGACGGTCAAAATGGAAAAATGATACAATGATTTCAGAAAGAAAGGGGGAGAAAGCATGAGAAGTGCATCTGAATTTAGGCAAATGGCGCGTGAGACACTGCGCGGAAACTGGAAACTTGCGATGGGAACGGGATTAGCAGCGTCCCTGATCGGTGCGGAGATTGCCGATACGGCGCCAAATGGAATAACAGAGCTGCAAAAAGTGATACAGGCACGACCGGAAGTGAAGAATGTGCTGACGCAGGTATTTCTGATGCGCAGCATGCTTCTGCCCTTGATGCTTTTGCTTATCTGGGGCTTGATGGTGGTTATTATTGGAGGTGCGGGGCAGATGGGATACGCCCGTTTCCATCTGAATCTGGCAGAGAAAAAGGAAGCGTCCTTTTCTGATTTATTTTCCCAGTTTTCGCGGATCACAGATGGCGTGGCGATGGTATTTGTGCGCGGCTTTTATATATTTTGCTGGACCTGCCTGTTTTTCGTTCCGGGTTTCATAAAGACGTACAGCTATGCGATGACACCATATGTGCTGATGGAACATCCAGAATATTCCGCCAACGAGGCGATCACCGAGTCGCGCCGCCTGATGGATGGAAAAAAATGGAATTTATTCTGCCTGACCTTTAGCTTTATCGGCTGGCGGCTGATCTGCAGCATTCAATATATAATACCAGCGGTTCTTTTGTATACACAGGGAAGGCTCAGCGGTGTGACCGTGCTGTTTCTGGCAGCGCTGATGGGACCGCTCAATATTGGCTATCTGTTTCTGCGCCCATATGAGGAGGCGGCATTTGCGGCATTTTATAGGGACGTGCGGGATGAGAAGAGGGAAATAGAAGAGATAGAAATGCAGGATAAGTGGAGTGAGAATGAGCCGGAGGAAAGTGAAAATGCGTGAACTCTGCCTATACAAAAATGAAATCATTTGCATAGAACTGTGCTTGTGTAAGGATAGACGGAACAATAAAAA
>ERZ809407.538-NODE-538-length-40993-cov-28.861498_pt1 | contig 40993 bp, 33 predicted proteins | sample MGYA00520792_ERZ809407 | MGnify/ENA primary metagenome ERZ809407 (study PRJEB31576, sample SAMEA3212665) | Homo sapiens | biome: human-gut; feature: human gut; material: fecal | place: Sweden | collected 2012 ...
AAAAACGTTACCTCCGACGATAAGGGCGATGTGGAAGACCCAGACAACACCCCAGGTGGTGGCGGCGGTTCGGATAACATCCCGGGCGGCGGAAATACCGAAGGCGGCGGAACCACCGGCGGTAATGAGGGCGACGGTTTGGAGTAAGCGAACTCCCCGAAAAACCGAACAGGAATTCCTGATTTTACCACAATAAGAAAAGAGCCCCTGATGCAAGGAAACGAGCATCAGGGGCTTTTATCTTACTCCATTACATAGAGGATGGATGTATAGAGCTGCATCACGAGAATGTAGAAAAGAAAGCAGGGCGACAGGAGGCGGATGCCTAGATTCATCGCATCATAAACCTGACTGATGCCCTTGATGCTCTCGCTCATGATGCCGTAACTCATGCTCATCACCATGACCGAGAAACAGATGTACGGAATGAGACTATGCGTGAACGGACCTGGAAAGAGGGTTCCTACGGCATTCAGCAGAATGGCATGGGGCAAGAGTGTTAGCGCCAGCATGATACCTGCAGAGATGCACAACTCGATGAGCATCAGGCGTAAGGCCGTGCGCTGGCGATACTGGGTAGGGTCGAAATGGAGCACCCTACTCTGCTTTACCACCCCGATGGTGATGCTGATGAGCACCAGCCATACGAGCCATACAGAGGTGAGATGGTCTACAAAATGGCCTGTAAACCAGCGGATGCCCTCGGGGCTGGTAAGCGAATGGGTGAACGACTCGGGCATCGCAGCTGTAAGCAGCCACGAAACCAGAATCACCACTACTTCGGCTATTCCCAACGATAATGCCAGATAGGCCAATACTTTCTTATACATTCTTTAAAAAGCGCTTGTTGAAACGTGTTATTCTTCATCTGCCTGCAGATGGTCGATATCGAGGATGCGGAGCTCGCAGGCTTTTACCACCAGGCGGGTGGCGTTGATGCCCATGCCGTGGTTGCCGTCAGGGAAGAGTTTCTGAACCAGTTCTGCCTGTCGCTTCTCCAGACTCTTTACGCCGAAAGGCATTCCGCGCAGGTTGGTAATCTGCTCCTTGGTGTAACCCAGCGCAAGATGGCGCAGGAAACGCTCGTCATACTCATCAATCTCATAATTCACCAGAGCCTCCTGACGCATCAGCTGGCTGTTTACGCTCCGCTTGAAACGGTCTACTATCTTCTGAAGGATAGGCTGGTTGAACACCAGTTTCTTACCTCCCATGCAGCTCGCCACATCGCCACGCGTAAGGAGTTCGCCACTCTTCAGAATGATGCCGTCGCAGCCCGCATCGAGCACATCTACCCAGAGTTTTTCGTTCAGAATTTCTCCTGTAAAGATGAGCACCTTCACGTCAGGATACTGCTCCTTGGTCTGGCGGCAGATTTCTACGCCTACCGTGGTGGAACCGCCCAGTCCGAGGTCGAGCAGAACCAGATCAGGCAACTGCTGCTTGATGAGTTTCCAATAGGCTATTTCGCTCTCGGCAGTACCGATGATTTCAGCCTCTGGAATATCATTCTTGAAGATACCCTCTGTGCCCTTCAGTTCCAGGGGCACGTCTTCTACTATGATGACTTTAAAATTTTCCATTTTCTGATATTTTTATTTTCTTATGATTTTAAACTTTTCCATTTGATGCGTGCCGGCAGCACGGCCTCTATCCTGAGGCAACCCTTATCACCCTGGCAAGCCTTGATGCCGCAGCCGCGCAGATTGGTAATCTCGCCCAGTTCCCTCACAATCTGCCGGCAAAGGAGATAGCGCAAATCGCACGTCAGAGGGGTGAAGAGCTGGGCGTGGAGCGCAGCATCATAGGCCACATCCTGCTGGTCAATCCAATATCTCACGTAGGCAGAACCCGGAATCTCAGCCACTCCGGTATGGTAATTCTTGGAATTGCCGCGCATCAGAGAAACAAGATAGCGGTTCAGGAAATCATCTGCCTTGATGTTGCCTTCTACCTGCTCCATCGCCTGGGCGCTGAGCAGAGAATAGAGCGATTTATAATAAGCTACCAGTTCCTTGAGCGAATCTACATCATCGGGCTGCGAATCGATAAGCTGGCGGATGCGCGACGGATAATACATCGTTTCGTGCTTGAGCGTAGACAGACAGTTGTCGAGCACGGAATTGGAAATATGAAGCTTATCGTTCTCATATTCAGCCCTATGCAGCTCATCGGTCATCAGCTCCAGTTTCAGGGATTCCTGCTCAGCCTCGTCGGTCCGCTTAGCCTTGGTCTGCTCAATCATGGCAAACCGGTAGTTCAGCACGTGGCGGTAATAGAGCAGATAATAAGCCAGCGGCAACTGCAGCAGCAACAGGATGAGCAGCACCACGGCCACGGTCTTCGAGTTCTCGCTCTGCTGCATCGTGTGCACGTAATTATCGAGCGTATTATCGGCACTTATCTCGCGGAACAGCTGGGTATAAACCTTGTTGTTGCTCTGGTAGAGCGACCATTGGTGCAACGCCAGGGCAGCCACGGCACACTCGTTTCTCAGGTCCAGGATGACGTGATAATTGGTTGGCAGTCCGGAGCGTATCCAGGAGAGTTCTGCCGCCATTCCCACCTCCGGATGAGCCACCATGAGATACTTGCCGTCGGGATATTTCGACAGATAGAACGCGTTGAGATAATGGCGCGAAGAATCTGCAAAGGCCAGGGTGAGCTGGTAGGTGCCGTTGATATTGCTGAAGTAGGCGCTATCTGCAAAATCGTCGGCACGCTGGAGATTGGCATCTACGTTCGTCTTGTGATGATTGTGGCGCTGGCGGATGTCGTTGGCTTTCTTAGCCTCACAAGGCTGGACCGAAGCCGACAGCAGCACGAAGAGCATGATGAAGATGCCCAGCAGCTGATGGGTTCGGCGGGCGATGCCCTTAGGCAGACGGAAACTGAAGCGGCTCCCCTCGCCCAACTTGCTTTCTGCCTTGATCTGGCAGCCGGCAAAGAGCGAACTCACCTTCTTATATTTCTCTATGATGCCCTTGCAGTTGAGCAGTCCGAAGCCATGACCGCCCGTATAGGTCCGGTCGAAGACATGCGCCAGCTGCTCCTCGTCCATACCCTTTCCGGTATCTGAGATGCTGATTTCCACGAAGTCAGAAACCTTGGCGCTAATGGTTACCTTTCCGCCTTCGGGTGTAAACTTGCGGGCATTATCGGCTATGGTATTGATCATGAAGAGCGTAAGGATGCGGTCGGCCTTGACCACGGCATCGGTAGGCTCTACTTCCAGTTTCACGCCCTGCATCTGGAAGCTCATCTTGCCCTTGCTTACAATATCGAAAAGCTGCTGGAGCGGGAAACTTTCGATACGCAGGCTGAGTGAGCCCTGGCGCATCTGGATCCACTCCGTAAGCACGTTGTTATATTGGTTAATCTTATCTGTGAGTTCGGCGATATACTGGTAACGTTCCTGCCGCACCTCATCGCTTTCGCCCCCTTCGGAGAGTCGGTTTACCTCGTGAATCATGCGGTCGATGAAAGGCGTAATGCTGTTTACGAGCGAAATCTTAGCCCTTTGTTCCAGATTGCGTTTCTTGTTTTCTTCTATATGCAGTCGGGTTACGTTCAGTTCATCCTGAACCTCCTCCTGCTTATCTTTTAATTCATTGATTTTCTTAGTGTTATTCTCGCTCCACTCACGCAAAGGTGCAAGCAGTTCATCCATCGACTGGTTCTTCATCTTCTTGCGCTTCATGCGGTCGAAAACGTAGAGCAGAACCACCACGAGCACAATCATCGCCACCACGGCAGCAATCATCAGGTTGAGCTGCTGGGCGTTCTCGTCGAGTGCCGCGGCACGTGCCTCCAGCTGGCGGTCCTGTCGCGAACGGTCCTGCAAATCCAGATAGATATTGCGGTTGTAATCGCTCTGCTGCTTATCATCTATAGCCGAATAAACCAGGCAGAGTCTTTCACGTATCGACGCTACGAGGTCGGGTGCCTGCTCGATGGCCTTGTTGTCGTTCAGGGCATGATTCAGGCAGTCGAGCGCCGAAGAATAATCATGGATATCCCAGAAACATTCAGCCAGCGTACGGTTGGCTCCGGCAGTCTGATAAACATCTCCGTAGCTCGAAAAGAGGTTGAGGGCACGCTGGGCAAAGTTGCCTGCCAGCAGATTGTTCGGCATCTGCTCGATGTTGAGATACTGGAAGGCAGGCAGGTTGTTGCGTATGAGGAATTCGCTCACCTCTCCTTTTCTGAGGTGCTCGCTAATAGACTGCAGGGCGTTAGCCTGCCAGTAAGGATAAGGATGGGCAGGGTCGCTAGCCAGCATGTAGCAGCTGATCAGCCGGTCGAATTCCGCCTGATTGATTTCGTTTTCGGTTCCCTTGACGATAGCTCCGCCCGAACCTATATTATAAAGATAGTTGAGATATTGTGCCGAATCCTGTTCCAGCTCATCTGGGTCCAGACGGTTAAGCTCCTGAAACATCGGCTCGTCTAAGCCCACATAATAAAAATAGGTGGCGGCCACAATATAGAATTCAGATTTCGCATAAATCACGCGTTTGCTTTCTCTCGGGGGCATGGAATTCACCTCTTCGCGAATTCTGCGCAAACGCCTCATCGCCTTTTCGCGATAAGCATAAAAATCTTTGTTGTGCGATTCTCTCTGGCAGAGTCGCATGTTCTGAACATCGGCAATAGCGAGTTCTATCTGGTTATCGCTCTCCTCTTCAATCTTCTTCAGCCATCCCTTGGCTCCCTTGTAATCCATCTTGGCTATACATACGAAGGCAAGGTTGTTATAGGCTTCGGCACGGCCTGAGGGATAATCTTCCGAAAGTTTCAAAGCCCTCTCAGCCAGCACTTTAGTAGAATCGAGATTGCGATAATGATAAGCATAGGATTGCTCGTTCAGCTCATCTACCCTTGCCTTATTCGCAGGAGAACAAGCTGAAAGAAAAAGAGCCGCCACCACCAGAATTGATGATGGCGACATGGAAAAAAAGGATGCTGAAATCTGCATCTCGATGAAACTAGCCTAAATTAAGCGCGAGCCTTCGCGATGTAACCGAGAGCCTCCTGACATTTGGCTGTTATGGCAGCCCAGTCGCCAGCAGCAACAGTCTCCTTAGGGAAGAGCTTAGAGCCCATACCTACGCAGAAAACGCCAGCCTTGATCCAAGGAGTAAGATTCTCCTCTGTTGGCTCTACGGCACCTGTTACCATGATGTTGCTCCAACGCAAAGGTGCCATTACGTTCTTGACGAATGAAGGACCACCTACGTTACCTGCTGGGAATACCTTGGTTACGTCGCAACCGGCAGCCTGAGCATTATTGATTTCAGTTACAGAACCGCAACCTGGTGAATAAGGAACCAGACGACGGTTGCAAACTGGAGCAATATCTGGGTTGAAGTTAGGACCTACGATGAAGTTAGCGCCGAGCTGGAGATACAGAGAAGCTGTACCGGCATCAACAACTGTACCTGCACCCAGAATCATCTCAGGGCAAGCCTTGTCGGCCCACTTTACCAACTCTCCGAAAATCTCATGAGCGAAGTCACCACGGTTAGTAAACTCGAAAACACGTACGCCACCCTCGTAACAAGCCTTGATGACGTTCTTGCAGATTTCAACATCCTTATTGAAGAAAACAGGTACCATACCAGTCTCTTTCATGGCTGCCATAACCTGCATTTTGCTAAACTTTGCCATTACCTTATATGAATTAACAATGAATAGTTTATAGGAGCTACGCCGTAAGCAAGACAGTCTATAAACTATAAACTATCAACTTTAAACTATAATTATCTCTGAACTCGACCATTAGCGTTACCGCCAGCCAGGCTCTCTACCTCGTCAGCAGATACCAGGTTGAAGTCGCCAGGGATAGTATGCTTCAAAGCAGAAGCAGCTACCGCAAACTCAAGAGCCTCGCCCTGAGTCTCCTTAGTAAGAAGACCGTGGATCAGACCACCAGAGAAAGAGTCGCCACCACCAACGCGGTCGATGATAGGGTTGATGTCATAGTGCTTGCTCTGATAGAACTCCTTACCATCATAGATAAGAGCCTTCCAGCCGTTGTGTGTAGCAGAGAGAGATTCGCGGAGAGTAGAAACAACATACTTGAATCCGAACTCCTTCATCATGCCCTTGAAGATTCCGTAGTAACCCTCAGCATCTGTCTTACCGCCCTCTACATCTGCATCTGGCTTGAAGCCCAGGCAGAGCTGAGCATCTTCCTCATTACCGATGCAAACATCAACATACTTCATCAGAGGACGCATAACAGAGATAGCCTTCTCAGAAGTCCAGAGCTTCTTGCGGAAGTTGAGGTCAACAGAAACAGTTACGCCGTGACGCTTAGCAGCCTCACAAGCCAACTTGGTAAGCTCAGCAGCCTTGTCGCTAATAGCTGGAGTAATACCGCTCCAATGGAACCACTGGGCACCCTCCATAATCTTGTCGAAATCGAAATCAGATGGGTCAGCCTCAGCAATTGCGCTGTGTGCACGGTCGTAGATAACCTTGGATGGGCGCATAGAAGCACCAGTCTCGGCATAGTAGAGACCTACGCGGTCGCCACCACGAGCGATGAACTCTGTGTTAACGCCGTAACGACGGAGACCGTTGACAGCAATCTGACCGATCTCGTGCTTAGGGAGCTTAGATACGAAGTAAGCATCATGACCATAGTTAGCCAAGCTTACAGCTACGTTAGCCTCACCACCACCAGGGATGATGCGAAGTGATTCACTCTGAATGAAACGATCATTGCCTTCTGGTGATAAACGAAGCATGATCTCACCTAATGTTACAATTTTTGCCATGTTTGATAGTTTTAATTTTTTTGTTTTTATTTTGTTTGTTATGAGTAACAAATTAAATTCCACTTTTCAGTAGAGAAATGAAGTTCAATTATCAGTTGTCGTTCAATTTCGAGGGCAAAAATAACCATAATTTCTCGAATAACGAAATAAAATTGCATTTTTTTTTGTTTTACGTGCAAAAAAGTTGCTGTGTCTTCGCACAATTCAAAAAAATGTTGTATATTTGCGGCAAAATTCGTACTTGTGGTCGCACACAACAGAATTGCTTAATACTAATTGTGGTCTGTGCACAGCTGGAAGTACCTGCGACGTTTTATCTATCGTAGCCCCCAGGAGAGGCTCTTTATATAATAAGTACACGCGAGGCAACCAGACCCGTAATGCTAAAAAACAATGGCCGTAAAAATCAGAATCAAGGATATTGCCGAGAGAGCTGGCGTATCCGTTGGAACCGTAGACCGAGTTCTGCATGACCGTCCAAACGTGTCGAAACCTGCACGCGACAAGGTCGAGAAAGCCCTCAAGGAAATGAATTACCAGCCTAATGTGTACGCCAGCGCTCTGGCTTACAACAAATCCTATACCTTCTACCTGCTGATTCCGAAACATGAATCGGAGGCTTACTGGGAGGAAATAGAGGAAGGCGCAAAAAAATGTGAAGATACCCGACGTGACTTCCATATCGATGTAGCGATTCGTTTCTATGAGCGTTCCAGCGAGGAATCGTTCCGCGAAGAAGGCAACAAGATTCTTGAGGCCAGTCCGGAAGGAGTCATCGTGGTGCCTTCATCGCTCGATGTGACCCGCGAGTTTACCGAGGCGTTGCATCACAAAAGCATCCCGTTCATCCTGCTCGACTCCTACATGCCCGATCTGCGTCCGCTCTCTTTCTTCGGCCAGGATTCGTTCTGTTCCGGTTTCTTCGCAGCCAAGATGCTGATGATGCTTGCAGCAAAGGAAGATGAAATCCTGCTCATGAGGCAGACCAAAGACGGAAGAGTGGTCAGCAAGCAGCAGGATAACCGAGAGGTAGGATTCCGCCATTACATGCACGACCACTTCCCTAACGTGAAGATTACCTTGCTCGACCTGCCGTTGAGCGGCACACGTGCTGAATTCGTCAAAATGCTGGAGAAGTTCTTTGCCGTGCATCCGAACATCCACCATTGCATCACCATGACTTCGAAGGCGCACATCGTGGGTGACTTCCTGCTGAAGACCAACCGCCGCGACGTTCAGATCATGGGCTATGACATGGTAGAGAAAAACGCCCGCTGTCTGCGCGAAGGAAGCATTTCCTTCCTCATCGCCCAGCACGCCTACATGCAGGGTTACTCCTGCGTAGACACGCTCTTCCAGGCCATCGTGCTGAAGAAGAAAGTTACACCGGTAAACTATATGCCTATCGAGCTGCTGATGAAGGAAAATGTAGATTTCTATCGCAGAACCCAGCTCTAAGGCTATCGGGCAGAACAGGGTTTCCGCATGGAAGAATATTCTTACAGGAACATTATAAATTATAAACAATAAATAAAAAACAGACTACGTATGGAACAATCAAGTTTTATCAAGATTAACCCTGCCGACTCGGTAGTGGTTTGCTTGCGCCCTATGAAGAAGGGTGAAACGATTGAAGTAGATGGCAAGACCATCACATTATTGCAGGATACTCCTGCAGGACACAAAGTGCTCATCAACGATGCAACCGAGGGCACAGACATCCTGAAGTATGGCTACCCTATCGGTCATGCAAAGACCGGTCTCAAGGCGGGCGAATGGGTAAACGAGAACAACCTCAAGACTAATCTTGCCGGTACGCTCGAATATACCTACAACCCGGTTAACGAGCAGCTGAACATCGCTAAGGAAAACCGCACCTTCAAGGGCTACGTTCGCAAGAATGGCGAAGTAGGCGTAAGAAACGAAATATGGGTAGTTCCTACCGTGGGCTGCGTTAACGGCGTGGCTGAGAAGCTGGTAGAACTCCTCAAGAAAGAAACAGGCTGCGAAGGCATCGACGCCATCCACGCATGGCATCACAACTTCGGTTGCTCACAGCTCTCGGGCGACCATGAGAATACCCGCAAGGTGCTTCGCGATATCTGTCTGCATCCAAACGCAGGTGCCGTGCTCGTTCTCTCGCTCGGCTGCGAGAACAACCAGCCAGATGATTTCATGAAGATGCTCGGAGACTATGATCACGACCGCATCAAACTTCTTGTAACACAGAAGGTTGAAGGCGATGAGCTAGAGGAAGGCATGAAGATTCTGCGCAACCTCTATGCCCTGGCTAAGGAAGACAAGCGCGAGGAAGTTCCGGTAAGCAAACTGCGCGTAGGTTTGAAGTGTGGCGGTTCTGACGGCTTCAGCGGAATTACAGCCAACCCATTGGTAGGTGAATTTAGCGACTGGCTCGTAGCTCAGGGCGGTACAAGCATCCTGACAGAGGTACCGGAAATGTTTGGCGCAGAAACCATTCTGATGAACCGTTGCGAAAATAAGGAACTCTTCGACAAGACCGTTCACCTGATTAACGACTTCAAGGAGTACTTCTTGAGCCATGGTGAACCGGTTGGCGAGAACCCTTCTCCAGGTAACAAGGCAGGTGGTATCTCAACCCTCGAAGATAAGGCTTTGGGTTGCACCCAGAAGTGCGGCCGTGCTCCGGTAAGCGGCGTGCTCCAATATGGCGACCGTCTGGAGACAACCGGTTTGAACCTGCTTTCAGCTCCGGGTAACGACCTTGTAGCAGCCACAGCTCTGGCTTCAGCAGGTTGCCAGCTCGTTCTCTTCACCACAGGTCGCGGAACCCCATTCGGAACCTTTGTGCCAACGATGAAGATTTCTACCAACAGCAATCTGGCAAAGAACAAGCCAAACTGGATTGACTTCAACGCCGGCGCTCTGGTAGAAGGTGTAGAAATGAAAGACTTGGTAAGCAAGTTTATTGATAAGATTATAGCCGTAGCAAGTGGCGAGGAGGCTCGCAACGAGTATAATGGCTATCGTGAAATCTCCATCTTCAAGAATGGAGTAACTCTTTAATTAAGAAGAAAAAAGAAGTATGAGTAATAAAAAAGGTTTGCTGGCGTTGTCGCCATTATTTTTGCTGATTGTCCTCATCGTGGCTTTTACCGTATATTCGGTAGACAGCAGCCATCAGGACACCAGCCTCTCGCTCACAGTAGCGTTCATGATTTCAAGCATTTATGCCGTGGCTATTTCCGGCGGAATGCCTGTCAGGAAACGAGTGGATACATACAGCAAGGGTGCCGGCGCCAACAACCTGATGCTCATGCTCTGGATTTACGTGCTGGCTGGCTCGTTTGCCGCATCAGCCAAGGCGATGGGAGCCGTTGATGCAACCGTCAACCTGGCGCTCAGCATCCTGCCAGCCAGCATGATTCTGCCAGGACTCTTCCTGGCTGCCTGCTTTATCTCCGTATCTATCGGAACAAGTGTGGGAACCGTAGTAGCTCTGGTTCCGATAGCCGCCGGACTGGCCCACTCGATGGATGCTAACGTAGGCATGATGACCGCCATCATCGTAGGTGGCGCTTATTTCGGCGACAACCTCTCGTTCATCTCCGATACGACGGTTGTTGCTACGCAGACGCAGAACTGCAAGATGAGCGATAAGTTCAAGGTCAACTCCATGATTGTGGTTCCGGCCGCCGTACTCGTGCTCATCGCCTATTCTGTCATGGGAGTCGGTCTTCAGGCCCCAACCCATATCAACGAGGTAGAATACATGAAAGTATTGCCTTACCTCATCGTCCTCGTTACCGCTATTGCCGGCATGAATGTAATGGCTGTTCTCACCCTGGGCACCCTACTCTGTGGCGCCATCGGCATAGGCAGTCATCTTCTGGGTGCCTCCGGAAGCTACGATCTCTTTGGCTGGTTCTCAGCCATGGGCAACGGCATTATCGGCATGGGCGAACTCATTATCATCGCCATGATGGCAGGTGGTATGCTCGAAATCATCCGCGAAAACGGCGGAATCGATTTTATCATCAACAAGATTACAGCCCACGTAAACAGCAAGCGTGGAGCCGAACTTTCTATCGCCGCCCTCGTTTCGATGGTAAACATCTGTACGGCAAATAATACGGTAGCGATTCTGACAGTAGGAAATATTTCGAAAAAGATAGGCGACCGGTTTGGCGTAGACAACCGCAAGGCAGCCAGCATTCTCGACACCTTCTCGTGCATGGTTCAGGGATTGATTCCTTATGGCGTGCAGATGCTCCTGGCAGCCGGTCTGGCCAATCTCAGTCCTATGGACATTCTTCCTTATCTCTACTATCCGCTGGCGATAGGTGTGGCAGCCCTGCTGGCCATCCTCTTGCGCTATCCTAAGAGATACAGTTAGGAAGACTTCTAAAAATCAGAGGAGGGTCTCCTTCTGCGTTAGAGATTTCTTGACAGGAAGAACAAAACATTATTATTGACTATTAATAAGAACAAGGCATATGAATTTTCTTCAGCGCAACCTTTTTACCAAGCTCCGTGCCGACAACTTCGGCATCAAGGAAGAAATGGAACCGATGACTACCTTTAAGAAGAAAAAGATAGCTCAGATGCTCAAGAACGTGAATGATGTTCCTGCCGGAGAGGTGAAGATGAACAACAGTTTTCTGAACCGGCGGCTCAGCAAGATTCAGGAAGATGAACGCCACGCCATCGATACCTCTATCGAGACCATTTATCTGCTGCGCATCATCGTGGCAAACGTAAATGGAATGTTGGCTAACGGAATCAATCTCAGAGGAATCATCCAGTTGGGAGACTACCTGAGAACCCGAGGCGACAAGGTAGATTTCGTGAAACTGGAGAAGTGGCTTGCCAAGCTCCGCATCCAGCGCATCGCCCAGCTGGAAGGAAGCGTGCTCATCACCTTCTTCGATTTTGAACAGGACGAAATCCCGTTCGTTCATCACATAGAAAGAGGCGCCTACAGGCTGACGCTCCGTTCACTCTACTATAATATCATGGACCAGCAGGCCATTCAGTTTGAGCAGACCAGCAGCGGCTTTGTACGCACCACGGGGGGAACCATGCGCAAGAATCTGCGCCGCAGCATGCGCTATCTGCAATACGCTCCGATAGAAACCATGAGCAATTTCATGAACAATTTCTTCCGGTCATTATCTGAGATTGAAGAGTAATTTCAGTAAGGATTGAAGGGGTTAATCTGGGATTCATCAGGACGAAGAGTAAAATATCTATAAAATTAATCTCTTAGTAGTACGATTTTCATCTGATTTTCGTATCTTTGCATCTATGAAAAAGTTATTTATCTCTATTATAGCATCCATTATTGCCTTGGGAGCCCATGCCCAGGTGCAATGCGAAGACACTTGTCGGCACGTTCACGGCATCGACTTGAGTCATTATCAGGGCAACGTGTTCTGGGAAACCGTGGGCGACAACTCTAAGATGGCTTACGTTTATTTGAAAGCTACCGAGGGCGGAACCAACATCGACAGCAAATACAAGCAGAATATCGACCTGGCTCATCGCTACGGAATGAAAGTAGGTTCTTATCATTTCTACAGACCCCGCATCCCACAGCAGACGCAGCTGGAAAATTTCAAGGCCCAATGCCGTCCGGGAGATCAGGACCTCTTGCCTATGATTGATGTGGAGACGAAAAGCGGCATGAATACAGAAGAATTCTGCGATTCGCTCTTTAAGTTTCTTCATCTCGTAGAGAAAGCATATAAGCAGAAACCCCTCATCTATACGGGAGCCAATTTCTATGACAACTATCTTCTGGGCAAGCTAGACAGCTACAAGCTGATGATTGCCCAGTATACGAAGCGCATCCCTGTATTGCGCGATGGTAGAGATTTCGAAATGTGGCAATATACGGGTAAGGGCAGGCTCAACGGAATAAACGGCTATGTTGACAAAAGCCGTTTCATGGGGCGCCACAAGCTCAGAGAAATCAGATTCAGACATCGATAGTACTTGGAACCTTGAACTTGGAACTTTATGATTAGCTTCAAGGTAAAGAGTAGATAAGGTCTGGAAATAGAGAAGCATGAATTTTATAAGTAAATTAATAAACAAAAAATAGAATTATGGCAATTATAAAATGTCCGGAATGCGGACGCCAAATTAGCGATAAAGCACCTACCTGCCCTAGTTGCGGAGTAGAAATAGCAGGCAAAATTACCAAATGCCCAAATTGTGGCGAGATTTATTTCAGCAACCTGGAAATGTGTCCTAACTGCCATGAGCTGAATCCTTCGCTCACAAGAATGACTTCTTCGGCAGGAATGAGCCAGCAGACTCCTTCTATGACTCAGCAGCAAGAAGCTGAAAATGTAGCCAGACAGAATGCTATCAGACAAGAAGAAATTCGCCGTCAGGAGGCTCTCAGACAGCAGGCTCGTCCTCAGACTTCTGTCAGAACAGCAACACCTCCTACTCCACCTGTTCCTCCGGTTCGCCCACAGCAATCTAATTCTCAGAACGGCGGAAACGGCGAGGGAACCCAGGAAAAGAAAAAAAGCAATCGTGGCGTCATCATCATCTCTCTGATTTTCGCCTTCCTCGTTTGTGGCATTTTCTACTATTTCTATGATAGTGCCAATAAGAATAAGGAACTGGAAGCTTACGAGTATGCGATGCAGAGTAGCGACCCGATGGTTCTGCAGAGTTACCTAGATACTTACAAAGATGCTGACGAGGCGCATCGTGATTCCATCATGGCTCACCTCGAACTTCTGAAACAGACCGATCAGGACTGGACCAACGCCGTAGTAAGCGGTTCGAAAGAGGCCCTGCAGGCTTATCTCGACAAATACCCAAACAGTCCACACAAGCAGGAGGTTTTGAACAAGATAGATTCCATCGACTGGAATGTGGCCAAGAATGCTGATAATGTAGAAGCTTACCAGGCTTATCTCGCCGCTCATGCTGACGGTTCGCATATCGAAGAGGCTGAGAATGCGATGAAGAAAGCCAAGAGCAGAGATCTGCAGCCAGAAGAGAAAGATATGGTAAGCAGTCTGTTCCGCCATTTCTTCCAAAGCATCAATACCCGCGATGCTGAAGGTTTGCAGGCTTCATGCGAGGACATTCTCTCTTCGCTTCTGGGTAAGAATTCTGCTACCAAGGCAGATGTTGTTACCTTTATGAATAAACTTTATAAGGAAGATGTGACCAACCTGAACTGGTTCCTCACCAACGATTATAAGATCAAGAAGCGCGAGGTGGGAGACGAAGATTATGAATATCAGGTTCAGTTCTCAGCACGTGAGGAAGTTCAGCTTACCGACGGTACTAAGAAAACCAACCATTTCAAAATCAACGCAACCGTTTCGCCAGACGGCAAGGTTTCTGCGTTCAACATGTCGAAGATTAATGCCGCAGAATAGAACAAAAAACGCCCTGCAAGATCAGGAACTTCATTTCTGAATGTTCCCTTCTTGCAGGGCGTTTCTTTTTACCTTCATGTTTCGGGAAAGTTCTCATGTCCGAGAAACCCGTTCCCTTCTTTTAGAAATTACTTTGCATCCTTCATCTGACGGAGCAAATCTTTCTGCTTATCATTCAACCCGGTTGGCAACTTCACGTTGTAAGTAATCATCAGGTCGCCAAAGGTTCCGTCACCTCGGTCGTATCCTTTTCCGCGAACACGAACCTTCGTGCCATTCTGCGTTTCCGGCTTAATCTTCAGTTTGATTTTAGAACCATTACTCAATTTAATGATTCCTTCGCCGCCCAGCAGAGCCGTATAAAGGTCGATATTCACATTCATGTTCATTTCGCCGTTATTGGCACGACCATTCTGGCCGCAACCGCCGCCACAACCACCAGTACCGAAATCAGCACCAGCTCCGTAGCCAGCCCCATTAAAGCCGCTACCATAACCGGCAGAACCATTAAAACCGCCGAAATTGCCGGAACCGAATCCATCAGCCGACTGCTGGCTTCTGCCACGACCTCCGAAGAGATTTTCGAAGAAGCTGGAGAAACCTCCGCCTCCGCCAAACTGGCTGAAGTCGAAACCCTCGAATGGATTTCCACCTGCTCCACCATAGCTTCCAGAACCGCCTGCACCACCAGCTCCGCCGAAACCGCCGAATGCATCAGCATTCTTCCATTGTTCGCCATACTGGTCGTATTTAGCACGCTTATCTGGGTCAGAAATCACCTCATACGCCTCGTTCAGCGCCTGGAACTTAGCCTTCGCCTTCGGGTCGTTAGGGTGCAAATCTGGGTGAAACTGTTTTGCACGTTTACGATACGCAGCTCTCACATCCTTCTGTGGAATGTTCTTGTCTACGCCGAGAATCTTGTAATAATCAACAAATGCCATATTATAAAACCTCCTATTTTTTAGTTTTTAAAAAATATCCAACAAAAAGTATGCCTATTTAAGTTCTTTTTTGTACTTTTGCAGAGAAAATAAGAAACTGAGCTCAACTGATGGGCTTCCATTACTCAAAAGTAATACATTAATTAAATGAAACAATTATTTGCTGCGCTTCTTCTGGCGCTAACTTTCAATTCACAAGCTATGGCACAACAACGTACCGTAAAACTGAGAGTGATAGAGACAAGCGATGTGCACGGCTCTTTCTTCCCTTACGATTTCATCAACTGTAAGCCAAAAGCAGGAGCCTTGGCGCGCGTTTCTTCCTACGTCAATAATTTGCGAAAAGCCTACAAGGATAACCTCATCCTCTTGGAGAATGGCGATATTCTGCAGGGACAGCCTACCTGCTATTATTATAATTATGTAAACACAGAGGCTAGAAACGTGGCTGCCGATGTGGTAAACTACATGAAGTATGATGCGCAAGTGTTTGGCAATCATGATGTTGAAACGGGTCATCCGGTTTACGAAAAATGGATAAAAGAACTCAATTGCCCAGTTCTTGGTTCCAACATCATCAGCACTTCTACAGGCGAGCCATACGTTAAGCCTTATCTTATCCTGAACCGCGAGGGCGTGAAGGTGGCAGTCTTGGGAATGATTACTCCTGCCATTCCAAACTGGCTCACGGAGAATCTCTGGAGCGGACTGAAATTTGAAAATATGGTAACAAACGCCCGCAAATGGGTGAAGTATCTCCAGGAGAATGAAAAACCGGATGTTATCATCGGCCTCTTCCACAGCGGAAAAGACGGAGGCATTCAGACTGCCGAATATGATGAAGACGCCTCTATCAAGGTGGCAAAAGAAGTGCCGGGCTTCGACCTCGTTCTCTTCGGCCACGACCATACGCGCGACAACGAAACCGTAACCAATACTGATGGAAAGCAGGTGGTTTGCCTGGATCCTGCCAACAACGCCATTAGCGTGGCTGATGCAGAAATAACCCTCACCCTCAACAAGAAAAAGGTAAACGGAAAGAAGCAGCTGGTGGTAACTGACAAAAAGGTGACAGGCAAGATTGTGGATGTGACAGATTGTCCTATCGACGAGGATTTCATGAAGACTTTCGAACCTCAGATTGCGGAAGTAAAGAAATATGTGGGCAAGCAGATTGGCAACTTCAAGACTACCATCTACAGCCGCGACCAGTTCTTCGGCAGTTCTGCCTTCAACGATTTCATCCTCAACCTCCAGTTGCAGATGACAAAAGCCGACATTTCGTTTAACGCTCCTCTTCAGTTCAACGCGGTTCTGAAAGCCGGCCCAATCTGTGTGAGCGACATGTTCAATCTCTATAAATATGAGAACCAGTTCTACGTAATGCGCATGACGGGCGAAGAAATCAGAAAGCATCTGGAAATGAGTTACGACCTCTGGGTGAACACCATGAAGAGCCCGGATGACCATCTCCTGCTGCTCGATGAGAAGACCGTTGGCGACCAGCAACGCCTCGGTTTCAAGAATCTCTCGTTTAACTTTGATAGTGCTGCGGGAATCGATTACGAAGTTGACGTAACCAAGCCAGATGGCGAGAAGGTGAAGATTCTGCGCATGAGCAACGGCGAACCTTTCGATGAGAAGAAATGGTACAAGGTAGCCGTTAACAGCTATCGTGGAAATGGCGGCGGCGAACTCCTAACCAAGGGTGCCGGAATCCCGAAGGACAGTCTTGGAAGCCGAATCATCTATCGTAGCAAGCGCGACCAGCGCTACTATCTGATGGAAGAAATTGAAAAGATGGGAACGGTTGATGCAAAACCAAACAACAACTGGAAGTTTGTGCCGGAAGCATGGACCAAGCCTGCTGCCCAGCGCGATTTCGAATTGCTGTTCGGTAAGAAGGAATAGCTCCTCGAAACGCTTCTGGAAAAGCATATTATAAAGATCAAAGTAAAAAAGCAAATAAGTTCAAAATAAAGAATGAAGTATTGGTTTATATTTTGCAAGACTGATCTCTTGCTCGAAAAGAAAGAAGACGGAACCTATACGATTCCTTGTTCAGAAGAGAGTCCAATCCCAACAAAGCCTTGGACTCACATTCTCAATATTACCCCGATGGAAGACGGAACAGAGGTGAAGACCTTCACCATTCCTGAGCCCGTTACCGGCAATCCGAAGTACGAAATGTGCGGCTTGCGCCCTAGTTTCTACAAAATCTCTCCTGCCCTTTACCAGAAAGCAGGAAAGTGTCAGGAACTCAACTATTGGGACATGAATACCCAATTCTGCGGCGTTTGCGGAGCTCCGATGAAAATGGCAACCGACATCAGTAAGAAATGTACAGAATGCGGCAAACAGGTCTGGCCTTCGCTTGCCACAGCCATTATCGTTCTGATTAAGAAAGATGATCAGGTCTTGCTGGTACACGCTCGCAATTTCAAGGGAAATTTCGACAGTCTCGTGGCTGGTTTCGTAGAGACTGGCGAGAATCTGGAAGAGGCGGTTCATCGTGAAGTTATGGAAGAAACCGGTCTGACTATCAAGAACTTGAAATATTTCGGCTCCCAGCCTTGGCCTTATCCGAGCGGTCTGATGATTGGCTTTTCGGCAGAATATGTAGATGGAGAAATTCATCTTCAGAAAGAAGAACTCTCTCGTGGTAAATGGTTCACGAAAGAGAATCTCCCTATTCTCCCAGAGAAACTTTCCATCGCCCGAAAACTCATCGACGCCTGGCTGGAGGACAAACTCTAATGATGAGGACAAACTCTAAAAGTGAGGATAAACTCTAAAAAATGATGAAAGAGAAACTTTGGAATGCAAACTACATCAAGGTGATGACTACCAACTTTCTGTTGTATTTCGCCTTCTATCTGCTCACACCTTTGCTCCCTCTCTATCTGAGCGAAAATTTTGGAGCCACGAAAGATGTGATTGGAATTGTGCTGAGCGGCTATACGGTTGCCGCCCTCATCATTCGTCCGTTCAGCGGATATGTAGTTGACAGCTTTTCGCGCAAGAAGGTTCTGATGGTCTGTCTCTCGGCCTTCGCCATCTTCTTTGCCGGCTATATTGCAGCCAGCACCATCCTGATGTTTGCCATCTGCAGAACCTTGCACGGAGGTCCGTTCGGAGCCGTAACGGTTGCCAACAGCACCTGCGCCATCGACGTTCTTCCGGCAAGTAGGAGAAATGAAGGAATCGGACTCTACGGACTGAGCAACAATTTTGCCATGGCAATTGCTCCATCCATCGGAATCTATCTCCATAATGCGGTAGACAGTTACATGATTCTCTTCTGGATAGCTTTCATCGTGGCGATTGCCTCAGTTGTGATTGCAGGAACCATCCGCCTCCCCGAAAAGGAAATCGTTAAGAACAAGGAGAAGCTTTCTCTCGACCGCTTCTTCCTGACGCGTGCCTGGCTCCTAGCCATCAACATCGCCATGTTCGGTTTCTGCTGGGGCGTTCTGAGCAATTATCTAGCAATCTACAGCAAGGAGGAACTCGGAATTACGGGCGGAACGGGCACTTATTTTGCCCTTCTTTCCATGGGTCTGTTCCTGTCAAGACTGCAGGGAAGAAAAGCCTTGAGCCAGGGCAAACTTACCCAGAATGCGGCCGAAGGAATGCTGCTTTCGCTTGTTGGTTTCATCATCTTTGTTGCCGTCAAGCACCCGGTAGCCTATTATCTTTCGGCTTGTCTCATCGGCCTGGGCAACGGTCATCTTTACCCAGCCTTCCTCAACATGTTTATTAATGTGGCTCGTCACGACCAGCGTGGAACGGCAAACAGCAGCATTCTTACAGGTTGGGATTTGGGCTTCGGAATCGGCTGTCTGCTAGGCGGAGTCGTGGCAGAACATTTCGGTTACAACGGAACTTTCTGGATGGTTGCTATAGAAAATGCAGCTTCCGTTCTCCTCTTCTTTGCCGCTTCGAAACAATTCTTTGAGAAGAGACGCAGAGAATAGAAACAGTTGATAAAGAGAAATATAAGATTATGAATAAAAAAAGAGCACTTCATCCGAGACAGAAGAAAGTCTCAGGCGAAGTGCTCTTATTTTTATCTTACTTTTCTGTTTTTAGAAAGGAAGATCATCTGCGCTACCACCCTCTGCTGCAGGAGCTGCAGGCTGAACTGGAGGGAATGCTGCAGTTGCGCCATTAGCAGGGGCTGCTGGCTGAGCAGGAGCTATAGGAGCACCTACTGGAGGAAACGCACCTGGCTGCATTCCGCCCATAGCACCAGCAACAGCGTTAGGGTCAACACGCTGGATGTTCCAGGCACGGATGCTGTTGTACCAACGGCCCTGATACTCGTGAGCATCAATATCGAAAGAAACCAGGAGTTCCTCTCCACTCTGAATGTTGAACTGAGCCAGACGGTCTGCTCCGAAAACATCAAAGCACAATTTCTTTGGATACTGCTCGTGGGTTTCAATTACGAACGACTGAGCTTTCCACTCTCCTCTTGCAGAGACGCCGCTTTTTTCAGGCAAAACGGCAATAACCTTTCCTTGTAATTCCATATGATAATATTTAAAGTTTTTCCTTTGTTTAAAGGGTGTTTTTTTCTTTCTGACTGCGAAATTACTAAAAATAGTTCAAAAACTAGAACTTTTCTCCAATTATTTTTGCTTATCAGCGATATTTTTTGTATTTTTGTGCTCAATTAGGTGATATTGCCTAATTAAATTAAGGTGAAACAGAAAACAAAATAAAATTTAAATAAAATACTCATGAGATTTACAGTATCAAGTTCTGCATTGAGCAGCAAGCTCAACATGCTCGCAAAAGTGATTGGAAGCAAGAATTCGTTGCCTATCCTCGATTGTTTCCTTTTCCAAGTTGCTAACGGTGAAATGAGCATCACGGCTAGCGATAGTGATAATGTCATCAAGAGTACACTCGCTCTTACCGACCACGATGGAGAAGGTGAGTTTTGTGTGCCTAACCGCGTTATCCTCGATGCGTTGAAGGAACTGCCTGAGCAGCCTCTTCACTTCGATGTGGATGCTGCCGGAGAAGCCGTTGCCATCAAGATTGTTTACCAGAACGGTCTTTATAACTTCACAGGTCAGAGCGCAGAGGAATATCCTCGCACACAGAGCATGAACGATGCTTGCACCACCGTTTCTTTGCCTACAGAAATGCTGATCAACAACATTTCACGCTCGCTCTTCGCTACAGCCAGCGATGAGTTGCGCCCTGTCATGAACGGTATTTACTTCGACCTGACAGCAGATGCTCTCGCTATCGTAGCAAGCGATGGTCACAAGCTGGTTCGCAGCAAGAACTTCACTATCAAGAGCGAATCTCCTTCAGCATTCAACTTGCCTAAGAAGCCAGCTTCTCTGCTGAAGAACATTCTGAACAAGGACGGCGACGACGCTATCATCAAGTTTGATGACCGAAGCGCAGAAATCCAGTTTACTGACGGCGTTATGAGATGCAGACTGATTGATGGCCGCTACCCTAACTACAACTCTGTCATTCCAAACAACCCTAACGAGGTTACAGTAGACCGCAGAGGCTTGCAGAGTGCTTTGCGCCGCGTATTGCCATTTGCAAGCGAGAGCAGCCAGCTCATCCGTTTCCACATCGAGTCAGGCCGTTTCGAGGTTTCTTCTGAGGATATTGACTTCTCAACATCTGCAAAGGAACAGTTGTCTTGCGAATACAACGGCTCTCCTATCAGCATCGGCTTCAAGGGAAGCAGTCTGATGGAAATCCTGAGCAATCTCACCAGCGACAACATCATCATCCAGCTGGCAGACCCAAGCCGTGCCGGAATCATCGTACCAGCAGAACAGCCTGAGAACGAAGATATTCTGATGCTCATCATGCCTATGCTCCTTAACGACTAAAGGAGCACGGGCTTTCTCTGAAACAACAAAAAGAAAAGTATTTCTACAAAAATGAAACTCAATTTGACAAAGCCTCTGATTGTGTTCGACCTGGAGACAACGGGTCTTGACATGATCAAGGATCGTATTATACAGATTTCTTACATCAAGGTAATGCCTGATGGAACTGAAGACCGCAAGAACCTCTACGTAAATCCTTGCAGGGAGATTCCTGCCGAAGTAGTTGCCCTTACAGGCATCAGCAACGAAGATGTAAAAGATGCGCCAACCTTCAAGCAGCTGGCAGCCACATTAGAGAAGGAATTTACAGGTTGCGATTTCGCAGGCTACAATTCCAACCACTTCGATGTACCGATGCTCGCAGAAGAATTCCTGCGTGCTGGAATCGACTTCGATTTCAACAAGTGCCGTCTCATCGATGCGCAGACCATCTTCATGAAGATGGAACGCCGTAACCTGGCTGCTGCCTACAAGTTCTATTGCGGCAGAAAGATGGAGGAAGATTTCGAAGCTCATCGTGCAGATCAGGATACAGAGGCTACTTACCGCGTGCTCATGGGCGAGCTCGACAAGTATGCTCCAGGCGTGCAGGATGAACCTGAGCGCGTGCTCAACAACAACATGGATGAACTTGCCGATTTCTCTAAGCAGAAGGATAATGTAGACTTCGCCGGACGCATCGTTTGGGAAGAGGTAAAAGACGCCCAGGGCAACGTAGTAAACGATGAGAACGGAAATCCTTTGAAGCACGAAGTATTCAACTTCGGCAAATACAAAGGATGGGATGTGGCTGAGATTCTGACCAAAGACCCGGGTTACTTTACATGGGTCTTGGGAAGCGATTTCACCAACAATACCAAGCAGGTGCTTACCCGCATCCGCCTTCGTGAATTCAACAAGAGAATGGGAAAATAATTGTTACCGGACTTTCGCAAGCGGTTGAAGAACAAACCTTGCGAAACTCGGATTTATTTCTTAACAGTTAGAAAAATTCATGTTAAAAGGAAAGAAAATCGTATTGGGCATTACGGGCTCTATTGCAGCCTACAAGTCTTGCCTCATCATACGAGGTCTCATCAAGCGCGGAGCCGAAGTGCAGGTGGTCATTACGCCTGCAGGAAAGGAGTTCATCACTCCCATCACCCTTTCGGCTCTTACGCATAAGCCTGTGGTAAGCGAATTCTTCTCGCAGCGCGATGGAACCTGGAATTCGCACGTAGACTTAGGTCTGTGGGCCGACGCCATGCTCATCGCTCCTTGCACAGCCTCTACCATGGGAAAGATGGCTCACGGAATTGCTGACAACATGCTCATCACAACCTATCTGTCGATGAAAGCACCTGTTTTCATCGCTCCAGCCATGGACCTCGACATGTATAAGCATCCTTCTACCCAAGCCAACATGAAAACACTTCTGGGCTATGGAAATCACATCATAGAACCCGAAGTGGGATTCCTGGCAAGCGGACTGGAAGGAAAGGGACGCATGGAAGAACCTGATATTATCGTAGAATGCCTCGACAGATTCTTCGATGAACAGGCTCAGCAGAATGCAGAGACCGATGAAGCTGCATCAGAAAACTGCAAGGAAAAAGAAAGCGATAAGCTCGATTTGAAAGGCAAGAAGATCATGATTACAGCCGGACCAACTTACGAAAAGATTGACCCGGTACGTTTCATCGGCAATTATTCTTCCGGCAAAATGGGCTTTGCCCTTGCTGAAGAGTGCTGCCGTCGTGGTGCTGAGGTTACGCTGGTTGCAGGTCCGGTTTCGCTCAGCTGTTCCAAAGCCATTCATCGCATCGATGTAGAAAGTTGCGAGGAAATGTATCAGGCAGCCACTAAAGCTTTTGCCTCTACCGATGCAGCCATTCTCTGTGCTGCTGTTGCTGATTTCAAGCCAAGCGAGATTGCAGACAGGAAAATCAAGCGCGAGAAAGATGATCTGAAACTCCGCCTCGTCCCTACTCACGATATTGCTGCAGCCCTTGGCAAGATGAAACAAAAACATCAGCGAATTGTGGCTTTCGCCCTGGAAACCAACGATGAAGAGGCTAATGCACAGAAAAAGCGCAAAAAGAAAAATGCCGATTTCATCGTGCTTAACTCTACTCGCAATCCGGGAACCACATTCCGTACGGATGACAACCAGATAACGATTATTTCTGAAGAGGGTAAGAAAGAATATGAGAAGAAACCGAAAACTGAAGTGGCTCGCGACATTATCAACGAGCTGGCTCATCTCTTGTAGTCCCATCACATCAGCCGCTCAGGAGTTGCAGGCTAAGATTACCATCAACCATGCACAGATTCAGGGCACGGAAAAACGGGTATTCGATAATCTGCAGCAAACTCTTGAGCAGTTTGTGAACGACAGGCAATGGACGAATCTTCAATTCAGGAAGAACGAGCGCATCGTGTGCAACTTCAATATCACGGTAAGCAAGTATGATAAAGACCAGAATATCTTTACCTGCAAGGCGCTCATCCAGGCCAACCGTCCCGTCTACAATTCAGCCTATACGTCCACCTTATATAATAATGTGGATGAAAACTTCACGTTCAAGTTTGCCGAGTTCGACCAGCTGGAGTTTACCGAAGAGCGGATTGACAACCAGCTAACGGCTCTGCTCGCCTACTATGCTTACCTCATCATCGGTTTAGATCTTGACAGTTTTGCGCCTAAAGGTGGTGAAGACATTCTGCAACGTTGCATGAACCTCACCAACAACGCCCAGAATCTTGATTTTCCGGGCTGGAAAGCGTTTAGTGATAACAGAAACCGGTTCGCCATCATTTCCGATTATCTCGACGGAGCCATGGAACCTTTCAGAATGCTGCAATACAACTATTACAGAAAAGGGCTCGATGAAATGGCGAATAATGTGGAACGAGGCAGAACTGAAATCACCAACACCCTGCTCCAGAATCTGAAGAAGGCACGTACAGACAGACCGCTCAGTCTGCTGCCACAAATCTGGACCGACTATAAGAAGGACGAGCTTGCAAATATCTATCAGAAACATGGCACTCAGAAAGAGAAAGAAAGCATTTATGAGCTGCTCTTCTCCATCAATCCTTCTCAAAACTCATATTGGGACAAAATCAAGGAATAAGGCTACATGCAGATTGATTCGAGGCAACTTCTCGGATGATAAAGCAAAGATTCTTCCTAGGTAGGCTAAGTTCCTTTAAAACAATAAGATAAGAAATTATGCTCAAGCAATTATATATCAAGAATTTCACGTTGATTGACGAGTTGGACATTCCTCTTTATCCAGGATTCTCAGTCATCACGGGCGAGACGGGTGCCGGAAAGAGCATCATTCTCGGAGCCATCGGACTGCTCCTGGGCAACCGTGCTGACAGCAAGGCCATCAAGGCAGGAAGAGACCGATGCGTGATTGAAGCCCACTTCGACCTGTCAAAATACGGAATGCAGGATTTCTTCGATGCTAACGATATTGATTATGATGCAGAAGACACCATCATCCGCCGCGAACTGACAGCTGCCGGAAAGAGCCGTGCCTTCATCAACGACACGCCCGTCCCCCTGAGCAAGATGAGAGAACTGGGCGAACAGCTCGTCGATATTCATTCGCAGCACCAGAACCTCCTGCTGCAGAAGGAAGACTTCCAGCTCAGCGTGGTCGACATTATTGCCCACGATGAAAAGCAGAAGAAGGCTTATCTTGCCGAATACAAGAACTATAAAAAGGCTAAGCAACAGCTGGAAGACCTGAAAGCGGAAATCGCAAAGAACAGGGAGAACGAGGAATTCATGCGCTTCCAGTTTAAGGAACTGGATGATGCAAACCTGCAGGAAGGCGAACTTGAGCAACTGGAACAGGAAGCAGAAACCCTGAGCCATTCTGAAGACATCAAGACTGCGCTCTATGAAGCAGATAATGCACTCTCGGGCGAAGACGGCAGTATTCTCGACAAACTGAAGAATGCAGCCCAGCAGATTGACAACATCAAGGAGGTTTATCCGGATGTGAAGGAGGTGGCTGAGCGAATGCAGAGCAGCTATATAGAACTCAAGGATATTGCCCAGGAAATAAGCGGAAGCGTTGACAATATAGAGTTCGACCCGAACCGGCTTGAAACCATCAATTCCCGGCTTGACCAGCTCTACTCGCTCCAGCAGAAATTCCATGTGGAAAATGTAGAGGAACTCATCGCCACTCGCGAGCGAATCAACGAACAGTTGCAGCACATCGATAATGGAGATGAAGACATAGAAGAACAGGAAAAGCATGTTGGCCTTCTGCTTGCCAAGGCTGAAAAGCTGGCTGGTGAACTGACTGCCATCCGAACGGAATCGGCTAGAAAGATAGAAGAAGAAATGAAGAAACGTCTCATTCCTCTGGGAATTCCAAACGTCCGCTTCGAAATTTCATTCTCCGCCAAGCCGCTCAGTTCTGATGGTGTTGACAAGGTAAATTTCCTGTTCAGCGCCAACAAGAGCACGCTTCTCCAGCCGGTGAGTCAGGTTGCTTCCGGTGGAGAAATCGCCCGCGTCATGCTTTCTCTGAAGGCTATGATCAGCGGCGCCGTAAAACTGCCAACCATCATCTTCGATGAAATCGACACGGGAGTAAGCGGTAAGATTGCTGAAAAGATGGCGGAAATCATGACAGAGATGGGCAACCTGAACCGCCAGGTGATTTCCATCACCCACCTGCCGCAGATTGCTTCCATGGGAACCCATCATTACAAGGTTCTGAAAGAAGAAACCGAAGAGGGAACTCTTTCTCACATGAAGGAACTCAACGAGCAGCAGCGTATAGAAGAAATCGCCCAGATGCTCAGCGGAAGCGACATTACGCCTGCTGCCCTGGCAAATGCTAAGGAGTTGCTCAATAAACACAAGCAACACAAATAAGATTATGAAAAAAATAAATATGATCATGATGGGACTGATGCTCGGAGCATCGTCCCTCTATGCCCAGCCGGGTTCGGTCCAGAAACTGGCTAAGAGCGTTTTCACCTTGACTACTTTCAATCAGAAAGGCGACATTATCGCCTCTACCCAAGGTGTTTTTATCGACAACAAGGGAACGGCTATCAGCACCTTCAAGCCATTTGTCGGAGCTGTAAAGGCTAGCGTTGTTGACGCTTCCGGCAAATCGATTCCTGTTGAGGCCATCATGGGAGCCGACGAGCTCTATGATGTGGCTAAATTCCGCATCAACGCCTCTACAGTTGCTGCCCCTATCGCAACCAAGGAATCGGCTGCTGGCGACAAGGTCTGGCTGGTTCCGTATTCTATCAAGAAGCCGGCTTACCAGCAGGAGGACATCAGCAGCGTAGAGAAGTTCAAGACTACGTACAACTATTACATCTTCTCGAATAGTGCTCCGGAAAATGCAGTAGGTTGTCCGTTTGCCAACAAGAACGGTCAGGTCATCGGTCTGATGCACACCAATGGTCAGGTAACGGCCATCGACGCCAACTACGCCAAGCAGCTGAAGGTAACCGGTCTTTCGAGTCTTGACGCAGCTCTTCGCGAAACCACCATCCGTACAGCTCTTCCTGATACAGAGAACGAAGCGATGACGATGATGACTCTGAAGAAAGGCCAGACTACAGTTGATGAGTATGCGAAATATAGCGATGAGTTTATCAGCAAATTCCCTACTTCAGCCTTCGGTTACAAGGAGAAAGCCGCTTATCTGACGGATAAGGCAGAATATGATGCAGCTGCCAAACTGATGGAAGAAGGCATTAAGAAATCGGCTGCCAAGGATGAGGCTCATTCCAACTATGCCGACCTGATTTATCAGAAGATTATTTACAAGGGCGATTCTGCTTATAAGGACTGGACGCTTGATAAGGCCATAGCTGAGGCTCAGAAGGCATACGAAATCAAGGCTCAGCCTATTTATCGCCATCAGGAAGCGCAGATTAATTTTGTAAAGGGTGAGTATCAGAAAGCTTACGATACTTTCATGGATTTGACCAATACTTCACTACTCAGCGGCGAACTCTATTTTGAGGCTGCCCAGGCTAAGAAGAATCTCAAGGCTCCAGCCAAGGAGATTGAGGTTTTGCTCGATAGTGCGGTAAGCGTTGGAAACAAGACTGGAATGGTTGCGAATTATTATCTGGCACGTGGAGAATTTCTGAAGGAGCAGGGTGAATTCCGCCGCGCTATTCAGGATTATAATATGTACGATTCCATTGCACGTCCTGTTTCGCCTGCCTTCTTCTACACCCGTTACCAATGCGAAACCAAGTTACGCATGTGGCAGCCAGCCCTGCTTGATATTGCCCGCACCTGTTACCTGGCTCCTAAAGAGCCTACATATTTTGCAGAATGGGCAAGTCTCGACTTGCGTGTAAAGCGTTATGATGAAGGAATAAGCGCAGCCACCCATTGCATAGAGTTGGCTCCTGAATATGCTGACGGCTACCTTCTCTTAGGTCTGCTCCAGAAGGAGAAAGGAAATAAGGAAGAGGCCATCAAGAACCTGAAGAAAGCCCAGGAACTCGGCGATTCCCGCGCTGGAGAATATCTCAAGAAAATGAAGTAATTATTTTAGTAATAAGTAAGAAAGTCCGTAGGCATTTTAACAGAACGCCTACGGACTTTCTTTTACATTTTAGTCATGTGGTAACCCAGCATTTTTAGCTCTACGGCTATTCCCATGAGGAACATCTGGTGAAGGGCGGCAACGAAACCACGGAAGGCTTCCTCGCTTCCAGGTTGCAGATTCAGATGAATCAGCTTGCTGTAAGAGCGCGAAGCACATTCTGCCACTACATTCGTAACAGCCTTATGCGCTTCCTCATTCAGCAGCAGAACCTTTTCGCAGATGTAATCATCCATGTGGTCGAAATCTATTCTGTCACGAAGATATTCATAATGATTCTCTACCTTGCTGTAGAGTTCCCAATCCTCATCCCAATACTTGGCAAGCGCCATTCCTACATACATGATCCAACCCAATGAAACCGTAGGATATTTGGCAAACTCGCGAATCGCATCAGGCAGATAACTCTCGCCTACTTTCTGCCACAGCTCTTCCAAATCCGGAGCTTCCGGCAAATGAGCATCTACCTTATCAATACCCAGCAGATATTGATAAAGATCTTCCTTGAAAATCGCTTCAAAATTCTTTTTCTCTTCCATTTATCTTTTCTTTTCTAATATTTTTTTACTGAACTCTGCAAACCCTGATTCCTATTTGCACCGGATGTTTGTGCATGTAAGTATAAAGTGTCATCGGTTCATCAATCACCTTCTTGTGAATGCTGCTGGCGTTGAGCAGATGCAATCCGTCTTTGTGCCAGGAAGCAATACCGATGTGGGTCGTGTCGAGCCCCTTCTTGTTGGTAATGATGGCGATAATGTCACCATCGTGAATAGCGTTGCGGAAAACTGCCGTGTTGGCAATCTTACCCTTCGGAACATAACGGTAACGCTTGCCGTTCACACTCTGTTCCAGTTTTCTGATTCCCGATTTCCATTCCGGATGAGCCTTAAGCATCTTATAGCTCGAAACATGCGTACTCATCCAGTTGATGTTCACGGTCTGAACGGCCGAGAAAGGAGGATTGGGCGCAATATTCTTCACGATTCCCTCGCGCTCGTTTGCATCCATCCAAATCGTGAAATAATGCTGGCGCTTTACATAGGAAACCTCTCCGCCCACATAACGCACATTTCGGAGATGTTCACAGAAAGCCGAGAAAGAAGTCTCGTTCTTCTTGGCGCACAGGGTGAGCGCCGTAACCATCTCTACGTATGTGGTGCAGTCCAGCTCACGGGTGTTCACGATGAGCACCTCTTCATTCGTCTGGTCCAGCGTGCCGCCCACATAAGGAACGTCCGCCAGCTGCTTGCCGAACCAGAGCATCCAACTGGCAGGTTTCTTCTTCATCGCCCTTGCCTGCTGCAGCAGTCCTACAATCCGCAGACTGTCCTGCTGCTGATAAACCACATTCACCCTGGCTTCTCCCGGAACAGCCAGCATGCAAGCCAGCACGACAGCTGCCATTTTCGTAAATATTTTCATCTCGTCTCTTTTTATATGTTAATGATGACGTTTCCTGCCGAAGTTCACACCCACATAAATATTGAGTGAGCCAAACGAATTGTTGGTAGAAAACTGTTTTTCCTTATAGTTGTAGGAATGGATGATGGTGCTGGCGCCCGCGTACCAATGCGTGTTGTTCCACACAATACCGAAGCGGCCTATTCCATCCAGGTTCACATTTTTGAAACTGAAGTTGGTAATGTCCAGATGTTCCCTTTCATTATCCGATTTCGAGCTGTTGTAAGCCACACCTACCGAAAGCGAAACGTTGAAGAGCCAGTTTTTGGCGAAAACCCAGTTGTAAGCATAGCCGCAGGTTACGTTCACATCGCTGTATTTCACCTTGCTGAACATCAGCGAACTGTCTATCTTGGCTTCCGGAGTTCCCCCGTTTGTCAGATTTTTATTCAGCTTTTCATCTACAAGATTGGTCAGTTTATCCCAGTTCACCTCCAGTTCATGCTCCGTGTAACCGATTCCCAGAAGCATGGAACCGGCACTTCTCCGCTGCACCGTACTCTGCGAATAGGCGGCAGGATAAGAGAAGCGGCGATGGTTGAAGATGTAATAAAGATTGAATCCCTTGATGCTCGATTTGAAACCGTCGAAAGGAGCCTTGCGGATAGGGTCACAATCGATGTGCTCACCCAGATTCATCCGCCGAACGTGATAGTCATTTCCCGTCTGTCGCCAGAACAGGTCTATTCCCAGCAGACTGCTGTAGAGGCTCAGGTCAAACTCCTTTTTATTAGTGTGGTTATTCCTGAAATTAATGTGCTTCAGGTCGAACGTATAACCCAGAAACACCCATCGCCAGCCCAGATAAGGCCCCAGGCGGTAAGAAGGATCAGGCGAGAAGGAAATGCTCTGTCCTTCTCTGTTTCGGAGCGTATATTCCTCGTAGGTATTGGTGTTCTGCAGCATCACCGTATAATTGTAATGCTGGCCTTCGATATAAGCCGAATCCGTACTGTTGAATTCTCTGAAGAACCGGGTGAACACATCTCCCACCTGATGGAAGAAGGTTTTGCGATGGCGCTCTTTCACGAGGCTGTCCTGGGAATTGGACATGAACATCGTCTTGTTGGAGAGCGTTCCCAGCATGGTAGAATCCACGGGATCCCCTGCTCTTGCCGAAGTGCAGGCAAGGGAACAGATAAATCCTACTATACAGAAACATCTCTTCATAACTTACGCTCTAATCCTGATGATGATTTTGTAAAAAATCAGTTCTTCCACAATACTCGGTCCAGCACCCAGTTGACGGCCGTAGCCGAAACGCTGGTGCAGTCGCATTTTCCTATTCCCTGCAGATGCTGAATCACACTCTTGATGAGCGGCAGCTGCACATAAGGCGGATTCGGAACCGTAATCAAGTTCTTTCCTTCGCTCGTAATTACTTCTATCGGCTGGTAAGTGAACACCGAGAATGAGAGCGAACCTTTCTCGCCAATCACCTCGATGCAGTCTTCCTTCGCACTCTCATGTCCCACGAAGCACCAGCTTCCGCTGCCCGGAATTCCGCTCTCAAAGAAGAAGCACGCCGAGAGCGTATCTTCAGCCTGATAAAGATGCGCTCTGTTGGCAGGATAGCCGTGCGCACGGGTAATCACACCAAACAGATTCTGGAGCAAATCTATCTGATGAGGAGCCAGGTCGTAGAAATAGCCGCCGCCCGCAATATCCGGCTGCAGTCGCCAAGGCATTTCCTTGCCGCTCTGAAAGTCGAGATCGCGCGGAGGAACCGAGAAGCGCACCTGAACATTCACCACGTTACCGATGGTTCCGCTCTCGATAATCTCCTTTACCTTCTGGAAGTAAGGAAGATAACGGCGATAGTAAGCTACGAAGCAGGGAACACCCGTCTGCTCGCTGATGCGGTTGATGCGGATGCAGTCGTTGTAGCTCGCTGCCAGCGGTTTCTCAATATAGCAGGGTTTGCCCGCACGCATCGCCATGATGGCGAAGGTGGCGTGAGAAGAAGGTGGCGTGGCGATGTAAACAGCATTCACATCGGGGTCTTCTATCAATTCCGATGCATCCGTGTACCATTTGCGCACATGATGGCGCTCAGCATAGCTGCGTGCCTTGTTCTCGCTTCGGCTCATCACAGCCACCACCTGCGAACCCTCCACTTCGTTGAAAGCCGGTCCGCTTTTCTTTTCGGTTACTTCTCCGCAGCCGATAAATCCCCAATTAATCTGTTTCATTCTCTGTTGGTTTATTCTCTCCCGAAAGATTATTCTCCGGCGAGCGATTTGTTGATTTCGTCAATATAGTCGAGCACCTCATCGCGTCCCATCTTCTTTTCACTACTGGTAATGAAATAAGGTGGAAGTGCTTCCCAGCGGTCTTCCAGCGCATGCATCCATTTCTCCGCATTCATGCGAGCCTTGACCGGACCCAACTTGTCGGCCTTGGTAAAGACGATGCAGAAAGGAACGCCGCTCTCGCCCAACCAGTCTACAAACTCGCGGTCTATCTTCTGCTGGTCGTGGCGCACGTCGATGAGCACAAAGACATTAGCCAACTGCTGGCGCTGCAGAATATAACTGCTTATCATTTGTTCCAGCTGCTTCTGTACGGTCTTCGAACGCTTGGCGAAACCATAGCCAGGAAGGTCAACCAGATACCATTCGTTGTTGATGATGAAGTGGTTGATAAGCAGCGTCTTACCCGGTGTGGCTGAAGTCTTAGCCAAACCCTTGTGGTTGCAGAGCATATTGATGAGGCTCGATTTTCCCACATTACTTCTGCCGATGAAAGCATATTCAGCCTTCGTATCTTTCGGACACATGCTCACTCGTGGAGCCGATATTGTAAATTCTGATTTCTTAATTTCCATTCTTTCTATTTTATTATTTTTATTATTTTTGTCGCCGCACGCCCTGAATCAACGATAACCATCATATTGCAGATAGGTAAAGGTCAAAAACTCCTAGCCCATGAGAACCTGCAAGCAGCACGCCCTTTCAGGGCGAGAGGCGTTAGAACTTTTGTGCCTTCAGCCTGTACTTCAAAGTCTAGAGCATTTCAGCCAGTTCCAGCCATCTCATTTCCTTCTCATCAAGTTCATCCTTGATTTCAGGCAGGCGCTTGCTCTTCTCCGTCAGTTCCTCAACCGATAGATTTCCGCTGCAGAGTTCCTCTTCCAGCTTCTTCTGTTCCTCGGTCAGCGCATCTATTTCCTGGGTCAGCTGCTCATATTCGCGCTTCTCCTTGTAGCTCATCTTGCGCTTGTTCTCAAAATTGGCGTCGCGCTTGGCCGTGCTTGCTCCGTCGCTTTCTGCCGTTGCATTTCCGCTCTTTGCCGGTTTCGCCTGTTCCGCCTCATCCTTCGCCTGCATCCGGCTCCATTCCCTGTACTGCGTATAGTTGCCTGGGAAATCCTGTATTTCACCTTCGCCCTTGAAAACCAGCAGATGGTCTACTACCTTGTCCATGAAATAGCGGTCGTGGCTCACCACGATGACGCAACCCGCAAAATCCTGAAGATATTCTTCCAGTACCTGCAACGTCTGGATGTCGAGGTCGTTGGTCGGCTCGTCCAGCACCAGGAAGTTCGGATTCCTCATCAGCACCGTGCAGAGGTAAAGCTTGCGCTTCTCGCCGCCGCTCAGCTTGTAAACGTAGTTGTGCTGCTCCTCAGGCGTAAAGAGGAAGAACTGCAGAAACTGCGAAGCCGTCATGTGCTTGCCGCCGCCCAGATCTATGTAATCAGCAATCTCCGTAATCACGTCAATCACCTTCTGGTCTTCACGGAATTTCAGTCCCTCCTGCGAGAAATAGCCGAAGCGAACCGTCTCGCCGATGTCAAACTTGCCGCTGTCGGGCTGAACCTCGCCCAGCAGCATCTTGATGAAGGTCGATTTACCCGTTCCGTTATTACCCACAATGCCCATCTTCTCGAAGCGGGCAAAGTTGTAGTAGAAGTTGTCGAGAATCACCTTCTTCTGCCCCCTGTCGTCGAAAGCCTTGCTCACATACTGACATTCGAAAATCTTCGAACCTATATAAACGGTAGAAGCCTTCAACCTTACCTGCCTGTCTTCGATGCGCTGCTTTGCCACCTTCTCCAGCTCGTAGAAAGCATCCTCGCGGTACTTCGCCTTGTGTCCGCGCGCCTGAGGCTGGCGGCGCATCCAGTCGAGTTCCCTGCGGTAGAGATTCTTCGAGTGCTGAATTTCGGCTCTCAGATTGTCCATTCTCTCCTGCCTCTTCTCCAGATAATAAGCATAATTGCCACGATAGGTGTAGATGGTGCGGTCGTCGAGTTCCAGAATCGTATTGCACACCTTGTCCAGGAAGAATCGGTCGTGCGTAACCATGAAGATGGTCTTGTTGCCGCGGTTCAGATAACCCTCCAGCCACTCTATCATCTCCAGGTCCAGGTGGTTGGTCGGCTCGTCCAGCATCAGGAAGTCGGGTTCCGTAATCAGCACATTCGCCAGCGCCACTCGCTTCTGCTGTCCGCCGCTGAGCTGTCCCATCGGCTGTTCCAGATTGGTAATGTGCAGCTGTGTGAGAATCTGTTTCGCCTTCAGCACCTTCTCCGGATCATCCTCATGATTGAAGCACGCCTGCAGCACACTTTCCTCCGGATCAAACTGCGGCGACTGCTCCAGATAGCCCACCTTCAAGTCGCGTCGGTAGATGATGTCTCCGCTCTCGTGGCCCTCTTTATCCATCAGCACCGACATGAGCGTAGACTTTCCCGTGCCGTTTCTCGCCACGAGTCCCACTTTCTGTCCTTCAGCGATAGAGAAGGAAATATTATCAAAAAGAACCTGTGCACCAAAGCGTTTGGTGAGGTTTTGAACGTCTAAATAGGGTATTTGACTAGCCATTTTTATTTTTTTTGTGCAAAGATAGGCAAAATATTTGGCAGAAACAAATTTTTTAATTATCTTTGCACACGAATTTATCAATCAATACCGTGTTTCCATTCAGAAACGCGACATTTCAGAAAGAAAATCATTAATATACAATATATAATATATGTATAGCAAAGAAGAATTACAAGCAAAGAGTGTCGTTCAGTTGAAGGACATTGCCAAGGAACTTGGAGCCAAGGTAAAGAAGAGCGATAACAAGGGAACTATCGTCTACGCCATTCTCGACGCTCAGGCAGAACAGCCAGCTCCTGAAGCAGCCCCTAAGCGCAAGCGCACCCGCATTGCAACCAAGAAAGAAGACCGTGTTTATTCCGTACACGGAAATGAAGGAGAGAATTTCGACGTGCAGAAGAACCAGGTATTGGGTCCTAACGGCGGCGAGACTGCTCCTCAGGCTATGAGCGAAACTGCCCCAGCCCCAGCGGTTGAGGAAGAAATCCAGTTCAGCCCGGCAGAGCAGAGTTTACAATCAGCTGCCCAGAAGCAGACTCTAAACCAATCAGGCGAAGACATCGAGGCTCAAGTACTTGCCAACTTCCCGAAACACCGTGGCAGAAGAAGCAAGGCTGAACTCGAAGCTATTGCAGAAGCCAGAGCAGCTGCCATCAGAAAGCATCAGGCGGTAAAAGCCGAGATAGAAGCGCAGATGGCGAAAGATGCACAGGAGACGGCTAACCAGCAGGCTGCTACTGAGGCAGAACAGCCGGAAGAGGCAACAGCCGATAACCAGCAGACAGCTCCTGAGCAGGCAGCACCTGAGCAAGCTGCCGTTCCTGAAGAGCAGTTCTCTGCCGGAAACGCTGAGAGCGCTAACATCAGCGGTGATTTGCAGGCGATGCTCCAGGCTAAGATGAATGCACAGAACGCAGCAGCAGCTCCAGCTCCGGCAGCCGCTCCGGCTCCAGCTGAAGAAGCAAAGGAAGAAGCTACTGAAAAAACTGCAACCGATAAGAAACAGGAGTCAGCTCCTATCTACTATACTGAAGGTATGAAGGTAGAACTCGATGCAGACGGAACCTGGAAGGGTGATCCGGGCGATGGAACCGATTTCATCCCAGTAGTCGACATTCCTATCGAAGACCAGGCTGCCATTCCTACTGTCGACATCTTCGACCGTCCTACTACTCCACAGACTTCTCACCAGCACACACCTGCTGCTGCCCCTGCAGCCAAGAACAAGCAGGAAGCACCAGCCTACGATTTCAGCAATCTCGTGAAATCCAACGGTGTGCTCGAAGTGATTTCAGAGGGCTACGGATTCCTGCGCAGCAGCGATTACAATTACCTTTCTTCACCGGACGATGTTTATGTAGCATCCAGCTTCGTCAAGAAGTTCGGTCTGAAGACTGGCGATGTCATCGAGTGCAAGGTGCGTCCGCCTCACGAGGGCGAGAAATACTTCCCGCTCACCAGCATCATCAAGATCAATGGCCGTGACCCGTCAGAGGTTCGTGACCGTGTTCCTTTCGAGCACCTCACCCCACTCTTCCCTGATGAGAAGTTCAATCTCTGTGGCGACCGCCGCACCACCAATCTCAGCACCCGCATCGTAGACCTCTTCTCGCCAATCGGTAAGGGTCAGCGTGCGCTCATCGTGGCTCAGCCAAAGACCGGTAAGACTATCCTCATGAAGGATATTGCCAACGCCATCGCAGCCAACCATCCTGAGGCTTACCTCATGATGCTGCTCATCGACGAGCGTCCTGAGGAGGTTACCGACATGGCACGCACCGTGAATGCAGAGGTTATCGCCTCTACCTTCGACGAGCCAGCAGAGCGCCATGTCAAGATTGCCGGAATCGTGCTCGAGAAGGCTAAGAGAATGGTAGAATGCGGACACGATGTTGTCATCTTCCTCGATTCCATCACCCGTCTCGCCCGTGCCTACAACACCACAGCTCCTGCATCTGGTAAGGTGCTCACCGGTGGTGTGGATGCAAACGCCCTCCAGAAGCCTAAGCGTTTCTTCGGTGCTGCGCGTAACATCGAAGGCGGCGGTTCGCTCACCATCATCGCTACTGCCCTCACCGATACAGGTAGCAAGATGGATGAAGTCATCTTCGAGGAGTTCAAGGGAACCGGTAACATGGAGTTGCAGCTCGACCGCTCACTCAGCAACAAGCGCATCTTCCCTGCTGTCAACCTCATTTCTTCGTCTACCCGTCGCGACGATCTGCTGCAGGACAAGACAACGCTCGACCGCATGTGGATTCTGCGCAAGTATCTGTCCGACATGAATTCTATCGAGGCGATGAGCACTATCCACAAGAATATGCAGCATACTCGCAACAATGACGAGTTCCTGCTCTCTATGAATTCATAACCCAAGTTTAGCAAGTGGTTTAAGTGCGGGCTGAAGGCCCAAAAGCTCCTAGCCCAGGGCAACGCCCTGGGTATAATAGCAATTAGCAAGGCGCCCTGTAAGGGCAAAAGCTTTGTATATTGCCCGGTATTTTAAAGCTTTTGCCCTTACAGGGCGACAGGTTTGCGTCCGTAATTACCCAGGGCGATGCCCTGGGCTAGGAGCTTCTGCCCTTTCAGGGCGTGTGGAGCAAAAACTAGTATATAAATGAAGAGAGATTTGAAAGAGAAGGGCAAGTTCCATTTTCGGGATTTGCCCTTCGTGTTTTTTACTGTTTAAAATCATTAAAAAAATATCGCATTTCATTTTTTATTCGTATCTTTGCTTATCTTAAACACAGAGGGGCGCAAAGCACTAATATAAATAATGTATAACTTAAAATCAAGAGAACCATGAGCAAATATTTTGCAGAATCAGAATTGATTATCAATGAAGACGGAAGCTGCTTCCACCTTCATCTACGCCCGGAACAAGTGGCTGATAAAGTAATCCTCGTTGGCGACCCAGGTCGCGTAGCTCTCGTAGCCTCCCATTTCGATGAGAAGGAATGCGAAGTTTCAAGTCGGGAATTCCACGCCATCACCGGCACATATAAAGGCAAGCGAATCACCGTGCAGAGCACCGGAATAGGATGCGATAATATCGATATCGTAGTCAACGAGCTCGATGCGCTGAAGAACATCGATTTCAAAACCCGCACCGAGAAACCTGAGCACACCACGCTCACACTCGTGCGCATCGGAACCTGCGGCGGCCTGCAGCTCAACTGCCCTGCCGGAACCTTCGTAGCCTCGCAGAAGAGCATCGGTTTCGACGGACTCATCAACTTCTATGCCCGTCGCAACGAAATCTGCGACCTCGAAACAGAGGCAGAATTCAAGCGCCAGGTAAAATGGAACGACCAGATTGGCAATCCATACTGTGTAGACAACAATCCGGAACTGCTCAACCAGATAGCCGGCGATGATATGGTACGCGGAATCACCATAGCCTGTGGCGGTTTCTACGGACCTCAGGGCCGCGAGCTCCGTGCTCCACTTGCCGACCCGGAACTTAATCAGAAGATTGAAGCATTCGAGTATAACGGTCTGCGTGTCAACAACTTCGAGATGGAGAGTTCAGCCCTCGCCGGTCTTTCTCTTCTCCTCGGTCATAAGGCATTAACCTGCTGCATGGTCATCGCCAACCGCCGTGCCCTCAGCGCCAACACCGGCTACAAGAGCACCATCGACAATCTCATCAAGGTTGTGCTCGACAGAATCTAGGTCCATTGCAGCAACACGCCCTGAAAGGGCAGAAGCTCCTAGCCCAGGGCAACGCCCTGGGTTAACAGCAAACAACCCTGTCGCCCTGTAAGGGCAAAAGCTTTAAAAGAAAGAAACAAATAAATGAAGAATCAAGAAGAATGTATCTGCGCCCTGGCAACCCCAGCCGGCGGTGCTATCGGAATTATCCGACTCAGTGGCTCCGACGCCATTACCCTCACCGACAAAATCTTCCAGTCTGCCAACGGCAAATCCCTGGAAGAAGCCAAGCCCTACACTCTGCATTATGGCGAAATCAAGGATAAGGATGGCAACACCATCGATGATGTACTGGTGAGCGTGTTCCGTGCACCCCACAGTTATACAGGCGAGAACTCCACCGAGATTTCCTGTCATGGCAGCCGGTACATTCTTCAGCAGGTCCTCCATCGCTTTACAGAGGTAGGATGTCGCCAGGCAGAACCGGGCGAATACACCCGTCGTGCCTATCTCAACGGCAAGATGGACCTCTCCCAGGCTGAAGCCGTAGCTGATCTCATCGCCTCTACCAACAAGGCAACCCACAAGATGGCGCTCAGCCAACTGAAGGGTCATTTCAGCAATGAACTCTCCCTGCTGCGCGAAAAATTATTAAAGATGACTTCGCTCCTGGAGTTGGAGCTGGACTTCAGCGACCACGAGGAACTGGAGTTTGCCGACCGCAGCGATCTCCAGGCACTAGCCGAAGAAATCAATCATAAGATTACCACCCTCGCCCACTCCTTCGAGACCGGCAACGCCCTGAAGCAGGGAGTAGCCGTAGCCATCGTAGGCAAGACGAATGTGGGCAAGAGCACCCTGCTCAACCGTCTGCTCCACGAGGAAAAAGCCATCGTGAGCGACATTCACGGAACCACCCGAGACGTAATCGAAGACACCACCCTCATCGACGGAATCACCTTCCGCTTCATAGATACGGCAGGAATCCGCAAGACGGATGATGTGGTAGAGAACATCGGAATAGAGCGCACTTTCCAGAAGATGGAAGAGGCGAAGATAGTAATCTGGCTATTAGATGAGCAGCCGTCAGCCTCAGAAATCGAGGAGATGAAGCTGAAGAACCAGGGCAAGAAGCTGCTGGTAGTATTTAATAAGATGGATAAACTTGAGAATGATAAACTTGCGTTCGATAAATTCACCCATTCCTGTGGTTCAGATTCCAGTGAATCAGAAGCCCCACTCTTCATCAGTGCCCGCACAGGCGAGAACGTTTCATCCCTGGAGCAGGCATTAGTAAAAGCCGCTGATATTCCTGAGATTACCGAGAACGATGTCATCATAACGAGTGCCCGCCACTACGAAGCCCTACTCCGTGCCCATGATTCCCTCTCCCGAGTATTGGAGTCGATGGAAATGGGCATGAGCGGCGACATCATCGCCGAAGACCTGAAAATGGTGTTGGAAGAATTGGGTGAAATCACTGGCGGACAGATCAGTAGCCAGGAAACGCTAAATAATATCTTCAAGCACTTTTGCATCGGAAAGTGAAGGCGTAGAAAAGGGCTTAAAAAGATACTTGAAAAAAGTATGAAAGTAGGACTAAAAAGCACTGAATATCAGATAATTAAGGAGATAAAAAACCTTATATTTTACCCCGGCTTTCATATGGCTCAGTACTACGTTAAACAACTGATATTCAGTTGGTTACGTATGGTGCGTGGGAAAGTAACCCCCTGGACAGCTCTAAAACGAACATTTTTATAACTGCTTGCAAGCCACCTATTTAGGTGGCTTTTTTCGTCTTAACACATTCCATTTGTAATTTGTAGAAACCAATATTTTGGTGTATTTTTGGCTCAAATTTCATTCGTGGCCCTCAATTCTGTGATCAAATGGAAAGCCAAAATTCTATTTTTGGACACTAATTGCAAAATCTGCAAACCTTTCCAGTGACCGACATTTCTCATGTTGGACACCATCATGAAAATTGCTGCAAAAACGTGAAAATTGCTGCAAAAGAATTAGGGGGTCTCATAGGGTACTAAATAGCAAGCAAAAATGAGAATTTTAAGAAAATGTGAGGTATGCGGTGAAGAGTTCATTGCTACCAAAATCACAAATAAGTATTGCTCCAAGAGATGTGCTCGTGTTGTACATCGGAAGAAAGAAGCTGAGAAAAAGAAAAAAGCAAGAGAAAGTAAGAAGGACGATGCTCAGAATTTGCAAAGTCTGGAAATCGCTTCTCGACCTTTCTTGACACCTTCAGATGTCGCATTTCTTCTTGGTGTTAGTGTTACTACTGTGTATCGATGCTTTTACTCTGGAACACTCAAAGCTGTCAGACTACGACGTAAGACATATGTTCGTCGTGAAGATCTTGATAAGTACTTTGAGGAAGCTGGTGCATACAAGAAGAAAAGCTATAAACGCAAAGATGACCAGGAGTATTATACTTTGCGTGAAATCATGGAGAAATATAATATCGGTCGCAAGGCCGTATGGGGACGCTGTGACCGTTTGGGTATTCCAAAAGTCTATGTAGGACGTAACACCTTCTTCAGTAAAAAGGCAGTTGATGCAAAGTTTGCAGACCTTCTTGAAGAAATCGATCTCGACAACTACTATACAATGGATCAGGTGATGGAGATGTATGGTATGACTCGAACTAACGCTATGAGTTTTGTAACCTATCACAAGGTACCAAGGGTAAACAGAAATGGTAAAGCCTATTACTCAAAGATACATATCGATAGTATCAAGCAAAAAGGCAATGAGGTAGATCCGGACTGGTACACTTACGAAGAGATTTCAGAAAAGTATGGCTTAACAAAGGATCAGATTAGCTACACTCTTAAAAATTATGATGTAAGGACAGAGAAGCGAGGTAAGTTCACGATGATCTATAGAACCGACTTCGACAAGATTACTCAACAGCGAATGGGCAACACCAAGAAAGTTGAGAACTTGGATGGTACAGAACGTGTCATCTTCCAACCAAAAGCACAGGAGAGAGCATGTCCTCCTACTCCAGAAGGATATTACTCTACTGAGGAAGTGGCAGAAATGTTCAAGATCACCATCAAGCATGTCGGTGTGATGACCAGAGAGAACAAAACTCCTAAAATAGCTCTTAAAAATTTCAACTTCTATGAGAAGAAGGCCATTGATATCCTGTATAATCAAAAGCATAAGTATGCGGATATAAATGACTGGATCACTCCTGAGGAGATGAGAGATACCTACAAGATGACGCATGATGCAGTACGTTCATTCATCCACCGGCATAAGATACCTTCAAAAGTTGAATATGGAGTAACCTACTATTCAAAGCAACACATCCAGGCGCTGAAGACTGGATATTTCGAAGGAAGAGAACGCTACTATTCAGTCGAAGAAGCTATGAAGAAGTATGGAATGACAAAGGATATTGTTCATTATTACGTCAAGCATTACA
>ERZ809407.550-NODE-550-length-40350-cov-30.644993_pt1 | contig 40350 bp, 31 predicted proteins | sample MGYA00520792_ERZ809407 | MGnify/ENA primary metagenome ERZ809407 (study PRJEB31576, sample SAMEA3212665) | Homo sapiens | biome: human-gut; feature: human gut; material: fecal | place: Sweden | collected 2012 ...
CTTAACACCCGTTAACCAATTCGTTTAAACTTGTTTCCAGGTGCAAAGGTAAAAGTGAAGTGCAGGTGACTATGTTTACTGGGCACCTTATACTCCTGCCCAGCTTAGGAGTTTAATGAATCGTCTGCACGAATGATGCGATAAAATTTATAGCCAAGAAACTTTGTGTTCGCGTAGTCTTCTGTGTCCCAATAGCTTTCTCCTGCTGGAACCCATTCATACGTAGCTTCCTCTGTAGTACGAAGCTGCATCATAGATTGTCGTGAAGACAACGTCAGGTCAATAAAGTCGGTTTGACACCAGTAAAATATACCTCCTATACCGTCTTCAGATAGTTGTCCAGCTGAACTTAGTGCCCCGAAACGAACCCTTTCTAAGAGGCCACAATTTTCAAATGCCCTGTATTTTATCCTTGATGCCTTTCGCATATCTACAATTTCAAGCTGGTGGCATAGGTAGAAAGCACGATCATTAATCTCTTCGACTTTTGGAGCATATATTGCCGTCAATGTACTGCCTTCAAAAGCATTATCGTCAATAATGGTAGCGTCTGGCAAGCGAACTACGTTAAACCATGGAGCAACGCCTTCTGGTAAATTACCAAAAGCTTTTTGAGGAATTCTCATAACACCTTTTAAGGTTATATTGACATAACTTTTTGGAACACCATTATCTTTTAAGGCAGTCTTTATGGCATCAAAAAGACCTAACGACGCATTGGAAGGTAAAGTTAACTCCACATTATTGCCGTTTTCCAATTGCTTAGCGACCGATTCTCTTACACTCGCTACCGTTACCAAAGAAGCCTCGCCACCAGGTATTGCCGTTCCTTCTTTCCAATCTGTCACTGTAACATTATCTATTATGGCTTTATCCTTACCAATCTTTAATTTATAGGTATAGCTCTTACCGCTTTCAAGATTTGGAATGCCTTTAATAGAGTATGCTTTAGGCGTTCCAGTACCGTTTTCCTGTACACTTATGCATATAAAATCTTTGTTGGCGTCTTCTGCATTTGGAGCAACCAGAGCCACCCAAGAACTCTTTGGGTTAGCGTCATCCACCTTATATGCTTTTATAGCAGAAACATCTGCGCCTTGAGTTGCCGGTAGTTCTAATTGAGAATATATATTTATCCCAGCTACATATGGTTGGTCAAACTCATTCATGAAAGTCGAATTTTCTATATCGATAACAACACGTGCCGTCTGGCGCTCGAAAGTCAAATCGAGCTGACGGTTTTCTGGTATATTTGGATATTGCTTCCTTGCTATCATGTAGTCAGAAAGAGCTAATCCTTCCTTTATGTTCTGTTCTGTACCGATTTGTCCGTTGTCAAAACTATTGTTGACATTATTATAAGAATACGGATAAAACGCCTTGAAATCTGTAGCTTCGGATTCCCATTTAATTGGAACTTCGGATTCGGCTACTCCCCAAACTCCATTTTTCATTTCATACTTATGAGCGGCACCACCATTCACGCTAATTCCAATTTGGTCAAAATCTTGAAATTCACTCTGTTCTTCTGTACTGCCAATGGGATTACTTCTGGTAAAAACGCTCTCGCCACCAATGGTTGCATTTACTTTTACCTCATCTCCAGCAAAGCGAACCTGCTCATCTTCTGTAGAGCAAGTAGCAAGCATTGCGAGTAATGCAAAGGTTCCTAAATATTTTGAAATTTTCATATTCTTCGCTTTTTATTCTGTTACTTATTCTGTTTCTAAAGTAGCACCAGTTCCTTCTACCCAAGGGCTTGCCTTCATGCTGCCAGCTTTTATGAAATCCTTACCTACAGTAAGGGTCAGCAGATGTTTTTTACCTGCTTCCAATCTCGCAATCACACTTTCAGGAGCTCTCCACACATAAATCTTTCCATTTATTTCAAACTCTACTCTAAATCCGTCTTCAATAGTTTGCGGTATAAGGATAGCAGAATAATTTGCAATTGCATGGGCATCATTGTTGGCTGCTGCTGTGAATTCCCCAAGCTCAGGTTCTATCAAAACCGGAGCACAGGTTGCATCTACTGCCACAGTGATAGGATCTGCTGACAAATCTGCAAAACCCTTATTGATGCTTCCTCCGATATTTATATTATTTATCGGATTAGCAGCCAAAGGAGTCGTAGTATTGAAATCAGTGCCGAACTCAATTTTTATGTTCAGCAAACTGAGGGCATGAGTAAAAGTTATGTCAACTGCACCATTTGTCAAATCCTTTTCTGGCACAAACCCCGTTTTCTTATATACAAGGAAGTCAGACTCGTAAGTACCCGCCATCTGTTGCGTACCAACAGAAACTGGATATTTTTTTACTTTAATCATTGGTTCCGTATTTCCTCTTGAGTCGAATGGGGCATAAGCCATGATATCGACAGGCTGAGTTGAGTTCTGCCAAAGCATCTGAACAGAAGGATCAGAAGGATTCCATTTAGTTCCCTCTTTTGTCATCATGATGTTGTTATAGGAATACTTGATATTATTAGCATTGCGAATGCAAAAAGCGAATTCATCAAGAGTATTTGTGGTGTGAAATGCACGTGTAGTTATATCCTCTACATTTGTTATAACTCGTACCACATTATCCGCAGGATAACTGCTCTGTGCCAAATCCTCGTCGTTGGAGCAGCTGGCAAAAACTGCCGTTGCCAAAGCTGCCATTGTGAATAGTTTAATTGCTTTCATACTGTATATGTATTTATTCGTTGTACTATTTTAGTTGAGAGCCTCGCCACTGAATGTGCTGCCATCCTCCCAATCAGTAATTTTAACATCTCCAAGTTTTATCTCGTCACGTCCCACTTCCAGATTGACTGTAGTAATCTTACCGCTCTCTAACTTGAAAGGTGTGCCGTTATCATAAACGAAATTCTTACCATCGATGACAATGGTGAGTTGCTTGACATCTTCCTGTGGAATAATGACAGAAACATACTTGGTGTTTTCTGTAATCTCAGGAAGCGAGAAATCTTCCTTTGCTGTAGTGGAAGGAGTAACAACCTTTGTCAGATAATTGATGGTTGCCTCTTTTGCCGCATTGCCCACAACCACTTTCTCTACAGTTGGTATGCCACCCCATTGGTTCTTATAGGTAAGTTTTACAGCAAGTTTTGCCATTACATGGGTAAAGGTAAGAGGTACTGTCTGTTGGGCATCGGCACTATAGGATAAGCCGTCTGGGTTGACTGCCACCAAGAGGTCGCTTTCTGTTTGCTTATTTACATCGAATGTATATTCTCCGGCAGAAAGGTCGGATATTGCTGCTGTAGGATAGACACCGATGAAATAATGCTTGTCACGGTTGTTCTTCCAAAGCATTTGTGGAGTGGCTACCCATGCACCGTTTGTCAGCTTGTTGATGGCATTATCCACCACACGCTCTCTTGTCTCAGGGGCTACAGTAGGCGCACCTGTCCAGGCATACACACTGATTTCATCACCCTCCTCAAAGGTTTGACCGCCATTCGCATCTGTGGCAACACGGGTCATATTGCCGATGCTGGTAGAAACGGTGATATACTTGGAGGTCTCGCCACCGATACCGTCTTCATTGTTAGAACAGCTGCCCAATGTCAAAGCCATTGCCATCAGGGCATTGAGATAAGTCTTCTTTTTCATTGTCTTTTACTATTTTATATTTATATTCTTGTTTTGATTCTTGCTTAAATGAGAGGGGCGCTTAATCTTCTGGATTCAGGATTTCACCACGGTATATCCATTTCTCAGTCCAATCATCTATCTTCGTGCTCGTAAGATACATGTAAGGTTTCATCTCCTCAAATTCCAAGTTTATCTTGTACTTGCCGCCAGATTTCATGACGGGTGCTTCGATGTCGTAGTTGCTAACTACTCCCCCAGGAGAAATCAGTTGGATAAACAACTTGGTGGTATGTAAACCGTTGGCTGTCGGCATCAAGCGTAATGTTTCCGTTTTTAAAGTTGCGCCAGGCACTGCGATTTTCAAAGGAATATCACACTCTTCCTTGGTATAGCTTGCCGTCCCGAATGTTCCATCCTCATTCTTTTGCAGGGGCAGGAGTCCGGTTGCCACATTCAGAACCTTACCGCTTATTGCTGTATTTTCAGGAACTCCTTCAATGCTGATGGTTAGTTCTGCAAGTATATGGCGCATTTCATTTTTTGTTATGTAGTTGACATTTGATTTGTCAATAACGATGTCCGTGACACCATAATAGGCATGGTCGGGAGAGGCACTTGGATTGGACAATCCAAACATGAGCTGGTTCATGTTGAGGGTCGCCCTTGTAGCCTCACCGATAAAGAATGGTTCTATAAGGTTGGTGGTAGCCAGAATCTGATAATGCCCTACTGGAAGAGCGAAGCGTTGGCTTGCTACCTCCTGCGTGCTTCCATCATGTTTTTCCTCAACTAAGGAACCGTCATCGGCATTGAATATCCAGAGCTTCACATCCTTCACTTCCGTACCTTGGTCGGCTTCATCTGCCCAAGTGAGCGATACCGACAAGCCACCTTCTTCTTCACCATCATGAACATCATGGTCGCAGCTTGCCAACAGGCATGGGACGCATACCAGCACCCATAACCAAATATTAAATCTTCTTTTTGCTTTCATTTTCTATCTTGTTTTATGGGTTACTTATGATTGGTAAAGGGCAAGTTGATTCCCAATCTTACTCCACTTTCCCAAACAAAGTTGTTCTTATGCAGATGCTCTGGCATTCCGTCCATACGTTCGCCAGTAAGACGGGTCAAACCGGAATAGATGCCCAATTTCAGGCATGAGGTCAGTTGATAACCAACCTGCAAGTCTGCGCCATAACCCAAATGCCAGTTGGTAGAACCTTTTATCACCTTGGCATCATCGGCTATAGTATGGATATCAGCCTTGGTAGTTACTGCATATATATGAGGTGTAACAGCCAAATCCCATCGGCTGTCAGCTGTTTGATGGAACAGTCCAAGGAGATGAACGTTCACTCTTGCCCCATATCTGCCCATTCTAACATGGCTTTCCAGATTGGCATATTCCCAACTGTCCATGCCTAAGACACCTGCGTTGTAAAGCATACCGTCGCTACCCAACCAATAGTTACGTTCTACGCAACAGTCTTGTGCCGACAAGTTCATTTCTCCATATTTAGCAGATAACTCAGCCGAGAAGATGGAGTTAAAACGATAGCCCCCATATAAGCCAGCAGCCCAACCGAGACGAGTCTTGTCATGTCCGAAGCTTGAGAAAGTAGAGAAACCGAAAGGCATTCCACCCTCTACTCCGACGTACCAGCCTTGCTGCCCCGTCTTTCCATCTTCTTTTACTTCTGCTTTCGCGAAAGAAAATGGAAGAATAAAAGTAAGCAATGCGACCAGTAATCGTTCTTTTCCAGTTAAGTAATTTCTCATATTGATCTTTTTTTTATAGAAAATATACTGTCTTTTTCCAAAGAGCAACATACTTTTTCTTAGTTAAAACTTCATTCATATCTATTATGTTTTGATTATAATTTACAGTATTTTAAATCCTTCATGATACAGATTGTAAAAAAACTGGTGCAAAGTAAGGCTTTTTTTGAAAGTGGGGGGGTGTAATATTTGTTTTTTCAGGTATGCTTTTTTGGTTTTAGGTGTCTCATTCGTGGGCAATGCGACATCTTGTTTGTATTCTTTAACGTTTTCAGACTCTATTCAAGCCCAGAATCTATGTAAATCTTTAGCCGGTGTCCGTTGGTTCAAGGTGTGTAGAGCCTGCATGCGAAAGTTCTGTACAAAAGAAAAAAGAGGGTGTGTCATAAGCCACATCCCACACGCCCTTTCAGGGCGTGTGGGTAATTTCAACCGTACAGGTCGAAGAAGTTTACCCATTTATCAACTATATTCTTATAGTACTTCTTCACAAACTGCGTTCATCAGAAAGTTGATGTAAAGATTCTGTACTACTACCGAGAGCGATAAATGTAAGATTGAAGAACAGATTTATACCCCATCTTCATCATCTTCATCATCTTCTTCCTCTTCAGCAGAAGCGTTGGTATCCAACTTCTCATCCTTTGAAATAGAAATACTACCCATTCGGGAAATTTTAAGTACCAGAGGTACATATTCATCACTGGTAACATCAGGCGACCCAACACTTGCTGCGAAGTAAAGATAATCACCTTCTGCTTTCACATACACAATACCGAGCAAAGCACCCATGTCCTGTGTATGTTTGTCAATATAGGATGTGAAATCTTTCTTTGTGAAAGTACGGCTAAAGAATTCTGAGCCATCACTTCTCAATACCTTAACCGAAATTCTGTTATCATAATACTTGGTGTTTTCGTCCAACTGGAGAACCGGAAGTTCCTTGTCAGAACTACGCTTCACCACCACTTTATAATGGGAACCAAGCCAGTCAGCCTCCCTGGTCTGCTCATAATCACTCATTTTCTGAGTAGCTTTGTTCACAACCTTAGCCACCGGTTTAGGAGCAATAATGATATTACTCTTCTTCTTTTCAGTACAAGCCGTCAAGCTAGAAATAGCCAAAAGACCTATTAATATATAATCAATTCGTTTCATTCCGTTATTTTTTCTTACTGCAAAAGTACATTTTTCTTTTGAAATAGCCAAAGAAAAGAACCGAAATCTACATTCTTACACAAAATCAGACGCAAAAAGGCGCCTACTTTCACAAGCAGACGCCTTAACATACCTAAATACTAACTAATAAATTTCCTATTGAATCTTACACGATATAATAAAAGTTCAGTTTATGAATTCTAATCGTAACTTTGACGAAAAGAAAATGAAAAGGTTTAATCAAGATATAAAAAAAAGTGCTTTTTCTGCTTTTTTTTTTCATTTCTTAGCAAAAGAACATCAAAAAACATGATTTTGTTTTGTTTTTCGAACAATTTGCCGTACCTTTGCAGCATAATAAAGACATTACGTATGAAAAATAGGTTAATATTTATCATTTCTGTATTTTTTGCCTTCGTTTCATGTTCGCATCAGCAAACAGAAAAGAAGGAGCAAGTCATCGACACAATACCTGTGATGGTGATGCAGATACAGAAATGCAATCGCTTATATACAGCAGAAGCTCATGTTCATAAGATTATAACACATGATGACCAGCTCAATCTGAAGGGCTCACTGTTCAAGAAAGACTTTAATATTCATGTTCCCGGCTCAAACCGCAAGGTGGCCATTCCGATGGATGCGACATTAAAAGCTTATGTAGACTTTTCAGGATTCTCTGCTAAGAACGTTAACCGACAAGGTGACAAGATAGAAATCATCTTACCAGACCCAAAAGTGATGCTCACCAGCAGTAAAATCAATCACGAAGGTGTAAGACAATTCGTTTCACTCACCAGAAGAAACTACAGTGATGCAGAACTGTCACAATTCGAACAACAAGGCAGGGAAAGCATTATTCGCGATATCCCGAACCTAAATATTCTTGAACAGGCACGCCAAAGTGCAGCAAACACCCTGATTCCGATGCTACAGGACATGGGATTCGCTGAAGAGAATATCAAAATCAGTTTCAGGAAGAAATTCACATTCAATGATCTGAAGACTCTTCTGGATAAGACAACTATCGAAAAGAATCACTAAGCGAGGAGAACAATGATATGAAAAGAATACAAATCATCGTACTATTAGCACTGATCCTTATTCTGGGTGGAGCCTTCTATTGGCTCACCAAAGACAACGAGGTCAGCGTGGTACAGGAAGATAAGACAACCCTCTCACCCACTCAGGTAGAAAGCATCGAGAATATCGGTCAATGGGAATTTCTATCTGTAAGTGATGAAGAACTGATAGATACTATACGCCGTGGCTTTTGGGGCGACGACCAACTGGTACGTATCTATTATGGAACATTGCGCTTGGGTATCGATATGAAGGATGTAAAAAAAGGATGGCTACAAGCCAGCCAGGACAGCATCGTATGCACTTTACCTCCTATCAAACTGCTGGACCATAACTTCATAGACGAAGCGAAGACCAAGAGTTTCTTTGAAGAAGGCAAATGGACAGGCAGCGACAGACAGGCTATGTATGAGCGTGCTTATCAAGCCATGAAGAAACGTTGCTTAAACCGCACCAATATCTATACAGCACAGGCGAATGCCAAAACTCAGTTTAGAGAGATGCTGAAAGCAATGGGATTCAAAAACGTAAAGATAGAATTTGAGAAATAACAAGGTTACTGAACTTTCGCATATCAGGAAGAAAGGAGTTAAGGAAGTTAAGACGTATGTCTTTCTGCTTAAAAACTACGCCAAAAAGACTATTGTCTTAACTCCTCAGCGACCTTAGGGAGCGATAACTCCTTTAACTTCTTTAACTTCTGAACTTGCGAAATTTGAATTAGGTATAAAAAATATAGATATAAGATAAACATAAAATTTTTAAGAGATGGATGCAATAAACGATTTTTTCACCGCATTTAGTTCATTCCTGTGGGGATGGCCTATGATTATCCTGCTGTTGGGAACCCACATCTTTCTGACCATCCGCTTGCACTTTCCACAACGCAAGATTTTCAAGGCAATCAAACTGTCTGTAAAGAAAGACAAGAATGCCACAGGAGATGTTTCACAGTTCAGAGCACTGGCAACAGCACTGGCAGCTACAATTGGTACCGGTAACATCATCGGTGTGGCTACAGCTATCGCTCTTGGCGGACCAGGAGCCGTACTCTGGTGCTGGTTAACCGGTGTCTTTGGTATTTCTACCAAATATGCCGAAGGATTACTCGCCGTAAAATATCGCGTAAAGACCAAGCGAGGCACGATGTTGGGTGGTCCTATGTATGCCCTGGAAAAAGGATTGGGCTGGAAATGGCTTGCAGTCCTGTTCGCCCTCTTTGCCGCATTGGCATCATTCGGAATCGGTAGCACGGTACAGGCAAATGCCATCTCTACCCTGGTGGAAAACCAATACGGCATTTCTCCATACATTACTGGAGCCATCGTTACGGCTTTAGGAGCTGCAGTGATTCTTGGAGGCGTGAAAAGTATCTCCAAGGTTTGTGGCATGCTAGTACCTTTCATGGCACTCTTTTATGTATTAGGCTGCATCTACATTCTCTGTGTAAATCATGCTTATTTATTGCCTGCCATCCACGTAATCTTAGACTCTGCATTCACAACAAAGGCTGCAGGTGGCGGCTTCGCTGGAAGTACCATGATGATCGCAGCCCGCTATGGTATAGCCCGCGGATTGTTCTCTAACGAAAGTGGTCTGGGCTCGGCACCCATCGTTGCTGCAGCAGCCCAAACCCGTAACCCTGTGCGTCAGGCATTGGTTTCATCTACCGGTACCTTTTGGGATACTGTCATCATCTGTGCCCTTACAGGTCTTGTCATCACCTCAAGTATCATAGCATACCCAGACATTGACTACCATAACGGAGCAGCACTCACCAAGGCTGCCTTCAGTAAGATTCCATATATCGGAGCTCCGATATTGACCATCGGACTGGCAACATTTGCATTCAGTACGACATTGGGATGGAGTTATTATGGAGAACGGTGTGTAGAATATCTGAAAGGCAAAAAGTGGATGCTCTGTTTCCGCTTAGTCTATATTGCCACTATCTTCCTGGGTAGTGTCATCAGTCTGGGACTGGTTTGGAACATTGCCGACTGCATGAATGCTTTAATGGCCATACCAAACCTTATCTCCTTGCTCTGCCTGAGTGGTATCATAGTGCATGAAACCAGAAAGTATCTGTGGAGAGACCAGTTAGATAAAGACATGGACGAAAAAGAAATAGAGGAATTAGAATAAAAGACACAGAAAGGAAATACCCTGAATGGGAGTAAAAATACAAAAGCTCGGCATTGCATCACTGCAGACCGAGCTTTTATTATTAAATCAACAAAAACTACTAAAATATCTTTTCTAAAAACCAAAAAACCTATTCATTATGAACTTATGGTGCAAAGATACTACAGTTTGCGCAATAAACAGCACATTTTCTGTTGATTTCTATACTTTTTATTGGGCAAACGTTTGCACAGTTTGCCCTATCAGATTACAATTTATACTGAAGATGTTTCATTGCATGACCACCCCAAGTGGTATCATTGACATATTGGAAACCAACCTTCGTATAGAGACGCTCCGCTTTCGGATTGCCTTTATCACAAAGCAAACCTACAGCAGGAAGTCCTAATTCTCTTGCGCGAGAGATAGCAGCATCCAACAGTTTAGATGCAATTCCTTTTCCACGGTATTGGTTAGAAACTGCCAAACTATCCAAATAGAACTCACCTTCCTCTGTTTCAAGCTCCATAGCCGAATAGTCTATTCCAAAAGCCACGATTGCAGCCTCAATAAAGCGCTTACGTAATCTTTTGACGTCAGCACCATCGTATGCAACCAAGATGCCAACAAGAATGCCATCAGTAGACATAGCAACCAATGTATTCTTATAACTATACTGACTGTCCTCCATCTCTACAAGTTTAGTCATCATACGGTGAAAATCAACCAATGTATGCTGAGGACCAGCAAAATTTTGGCAACACTGCGCATTCATCGCCTCCATGATAAGCGATGCGATATGCGAAGCCTTGTCTGGCGTAGCCTGTTCTATTTGAATTTTCATTATACTATTTTTTGTTTATTGTTTTATTATTGTTATTTCTTTCATGCTCCAGCATCGTGAGGAAATTCTACAAAGATTACTTTTTCCATGATTGCTGATTGGGTTTGATGCCTTATCGTTTACAAAGTTACGTATATTTTTTGATAAGAGCAAGTTTTTTATATTTTTTATTCGAAAAAGTTTTTTTATTCGAAAAAAAGATGTATCTTTGCCGCAGGTTTTGAAGCTAAATTTCTATTACTAGCATAATAGAGATACCCAAATCCCTTGGGTCCCAATGCTTCAAAACCTTTTTCGTTTTTAAGAGCGAAAAAGGAATACACTGAAAGAGTGTATCCTTCTTCGCAATATAAATCCTTAATGTTTTGATTTTCAGAATATTACTATAATCACAAAGCTACAGAAGCATCCTTTAAGTCTACTGCCTGTGCCTTGAGGGTTCCCTTTCCTTTTATCACAACGACACATTTTCCGATGAATGCCTTGCGATGTGAATCGGTGAAACGCTCCAAAGAAATAACTGCTACGGGCAGGATAAGCATAAGGAGTAGGTTCACCGATATAATCGAAACAGGTCCAGATAAACTGTCCGCCCAAAAAGTCGTTGTGCTTCACCACATCCCTGGTTTCTTCGTGGGTACTGCTCCATGATGCGTGTTTTATGTCCCAATGCCAACAGATTACCTGCCAGAATACAAAAAACAGGATACAAAAAAGATGAGGGCACATACTGAATACTGCCCCCATCTGATATGGTTATTACTGCTTAAAAACAAATTTCTTCTGTCCGGGATAGTTAACGAATATCGCTACCAGCAGAGATACAATACTCTTCGGAATCATATAATGCAGCTGAATATGTTCGTGCGCATTCAGAAATTCGGTCAGGGCGATAGTGCCGCCCGAATTGAGCATCCAGCTGATACCCCAGATGATAAAATAGCGCCAGGCTACACTCTTTTTCTTGCTCTTGGAATCGCCAAACACATAGCGGTAATTCAGTATGCAGTTGGTAATGCCGCCACTTATCACTCCCAGCGCATTGGCAAGTCCGTAATAAATGCCGATGATATCTGAGAGGAAGAATGCCAGTCCGAAGTCTACCACTGAGGCGCAGGAGGCGGTCAGTTCTGCCTTGCCGAAGGTTACGAGTTCTTCTTTAATCTTGCCCATATTCTCTTGGATTCCATTAGCAGTACGCCTACTATCGTAGTAAGAATACCCAACATGACATCGATGATATAATGATGACCGGAATAGACTGCCGTCCACCAGATTCCCAGACAGATGCAGGCGAAGAGCACCACCGTATACCAGCGTTTACGGCTCATCACAGCATAAATCGTAGTGAGGAACATATAGGCAGCATGCAGGCTAGGCACGGCAGCAAAGACATTGGCATTCTTGCCGTAGAGTCCGTGGAACACATGCAGTCCGGTCATTGCGTCCCATCTGCCCAGACCAGCCACATTGCCCGGTGTATTGAGCACAGCCTCGAAGCCATAGTTCATCGCATACCAGGGCGGAGCAGCCGGATAGATGTAATAGCCGATGAAGCCGATGACATTCACCAGCAGGAAAGCCCAGGAGAAACGTCTGAACCATTTAAGCTGTTTCGTAAGATACAGATAAAGGGCAAAGGCGATAGGCACCGGAACCCAGCAGAGATAGAAGATGCCTGCCCAGAAATCGGCAAAACCGCAATGGTGAACCTTGAAGTATTCGCCCGGAATCATCAGCTGGCTATGGTCGGCTACAGCCTGCAGTTCTGCGCTGGATGAAGCAGCAATGCCAAAGAGCGACTTTTCTGCATGATAGAGATTCGCCACATCAATATCGTTCACCATATAGTTAGGATAAAGGCGCATCGAATCGTAGATGATTCCAAAGAGGAACCAAGGCAGAAAATAGAAGGCAAAACGGCGTGTCTTCTTCCAGGCTGCGAGTACCGCCAGGAGGATAATCAGATAGATACTAAACACTTTTTTCTACTTTTTTTATTCAAGTTTCGCAAGTTCAGGAGTTAAAGAAGTTAAAGAAGTTATCGCTCCCTACGGTCGCTGAGGAGTTAAGACAATAGTCTTTTGGGCGTAGTTTTTAAGCTGAAAGACATACGTCTTAACTCCTTAACTTCCTTAACTCCTTTAACTTCCTGATATGCGAAAGTTCAGTTTATTATTTATGAGTGTTCATCACGACATAACAATGCCAGATGCGCCAGAAAGCGGTGATGTTTGCCAGAACGGCAATCAGAATCATGCCGCCAGCCAGCCACCATATATTGCCTGTAAAGCCGGTAATCATCGCAGTAACAGCGGTAACCACAACGCGCTCAGGACGCTGCATGAAACCTACCTTGCACTCAATATCCAAACCCTCAGCACGGGCACGGACATAACTTACCATCACAGAACCGATCATCGCTGCAAAGGTGACTACGCCCATCCAGAACCAGATCATATCGCCCTGCATACGTACGAAGATGAGGCAGATGCCAAAGAGACTTACCAGTTCGCTGTAGCGGTCGAGTGTAGAATCCCAGAGTGCACCGAAGAGACTGCTTTTGCCGCTCATACGTGCCAATCGGCCATCCATCATATCGAAGAGACCGGCTGCGAGGATGATGAATCCACCCCATCCTACAGTAACCATGCAAGATGCATAGTCAGCCTGCTCAGTTCCGAGCATCCATGCAGCATCGAGGAAAAAACCGGCTGCCACAATATTGCCCAGGAATCCTACGAAGGTAACAATGTTAGGAGTAATACCTACTGCTATCATCCCCTTGATAAGTGGATTGATGATGGCATAGATAACTTTTTGTAAGAAATCTCTATAATTCATATTTTAATCTATTTTTTATTGCCTGTTTAAGAAATGTCTGTCTAAGAATTTGTTTCTTTAAGAAATGCCAGACTAGATGATTCCAGCCGAAACCAGTATGATTTTGATGATGATTAAAGAAACGGCTGCATAGAAGCCGCCCAGCAGATCATCAGCCATCACATAGAAGGCGCCCTGCCTGTTATCCAGTTTCTTGATGCCCAGCGGTTTCACCATATCAAAGAAGCGGAAGAGAACAAGTGCCACCAATGCCCACCACCAGGCATCTTTCACTTCGCCCTGTGCCGTAAGCGGGGTCAGCAACGACAGGGGAATCCACACGCCAGCCATCTCATCGATGACCACACGGCTGGGATCCTCGCCCCAATAAGGCTGCAACTGCGCTGTTGCCCAAGTGCCCAGAATGGTAGAAACAATGACGAGAAAGAAGGTGATACTCTGCAAGCTCTCACCCGTAATACCGAGTCCGTAAGCCAGGGCTGCCCAGATGAGGGTTGCCAATACAGAGCCAGCCGTTCCCGGTCCCCAAGGCCAGAAGCCACTGCCGAAACCGGTGCCTATGATGACGGGCAGCAAAGGAGGCCGCTCGTCGGTAAGATTTCCCTTGTTATTCATTCTCTTGATGTTTAATAAGCCCGCAGAAGGGCGTTTCTTCTTTAAATTTCAGTGTGCAAAATTACGCTAAAAAATTAAATTAACCAAATAGTTTTCTTATATTTTTCTGAATTTCATCAGATATTGACAGATAAACAGGTGAAATAGAGCAATATGAAGGAGTTTTATACCACTTAGGCTCGCACGGCGAAGAGCAAGAACAGGCAGCAGAAGGAACTCAGAAGGAACTGCAAGGAAGCCTTTTTCTGAGAATCTCATAAAAAACTGAAATAATGAATAGGTTTTTGCGTCTATTTACGAATAATGTTATAACTTTGCATCCTGAAAAGATTAAATCATGGGCGGAGAGCCCCTATATATAATAAGGTATAAAAAATGAAAGGTATTAAAAAGTTGTATTTTACAGTCATCCTTCTGATGATTTCTACGCTTCAGATGATGGCTCAGCAGAAGATAACAGGCCGTGTCATCGATGACGACGGTTTTGCCGTACCGTATGCAAGCGTGCAATACAAAGGACATAAAATTGCGGTTTCAAGCAACGGAGAAGGTAAGTTTACCATTGATAAGAAGCCGGGACTCATGCTCACCGTAAGCGCACTGAGCTACAAGAGCACATCGGTGAAGGTTGACGAAAAGACCAACTTTCTGGAAATCAAACTGAAAGACGATACGCACAAACTTACCGAAGTGGTAGTAAAATCGAAAAAAGGCCGCTACAAACGTAAGGATAATCCTGCCGTAGAACTGATGCGGCGCGTGATTGCTGCAAAGAAAAAGAGCGATCTGAGCAACCACGACTATGTGCAATATGATAAGTATCAGAAGATTACACTCGCGCTCAACGACCTGAAGAAAGAGCAGTTGGAGAGCAAGTTCTTCCAGCGCCGCCAGTATCTCCTCGACCAGGTAGAAACCTCTCCGTACAACGGAAAGCTCACCCTGCCTGTCAGCATCGACGAAACGGTTTCACAGCATATTTACCGCAAAGATCCGAAGACCGAAAAGGACATCATCAAGGGTCAGCAGAGCAATGGAATCGGACAGGTCATCCAGACCGGAGAGATTCTCAACACCGCCCTGAAAGAGGTGTTCACCGATGTAGACATCTACGATGATTACGTGCGCCTGCTGCAGTATCCCTTCCCATCTCCTATCGGCAGAACTGCCATCAGCTTCTACCATTATTACATCGAAGATACGGTGTATGTGGAAAGAGACCTGTGCTACCATCTGCAGTTTATCCCAGCCAACAGCCAGGACTTCGGATTCCGAGGCGAGCTCTATGTACTTGCCGACAGCAGCCTGCACGTGAAGAAATGTAACCTCTACATGCCTCACAACACCGATGTAAACTGGGTTACTGACATGAAGATTGAACAGGAGTACACCAAGCTCGACAACGGCGAGTGGGTGCTCACTAAAGACGATATGATAGCCGAACTGCACGTCAACAAGCTTCTTCAGGACCTGCTGGTGGTGCGAAACACGCGAATCACCGATTATGCCTTCGATGCCTTGCCGAAGCAGCTCTTCAAGGGCAAGGCGAAGATCAGGCACGATATGGATGCGATGAACCGCGATGAGGCTTACTGGAACAAATACCGGCAGGTGGGCCTCACGAAGAGCGAATCGTCGATGGACAGCTTTATCCACCGCATGGAGAACTCCAAGGGATTCAAATACATCATCTTCGGTGTGAGGGCCCTGATGGAGAACTATGTGGAAGTGGCTCATACCAAGGGCAAGAAGGTAACGGTGAAAGACAGTCTGGGTGTTGAACGAGACAGCATCATCAACGACCGCCGCAGCCTCTTCGACCTCGGGCCTATCAACACGTTCCTCTCCAACAACTACGTAGACGGTGTGCGCCTGCGTCTGGCGGGCAGAACGATGGCAGCCCTCAACCCTCACTTCTTCTGGGATGGTTACGGCGCCTACGGTCTGAAGAGCAACAAGTGGTATTACGGCCATGTGCTCACCTATTCGTTCAACAAGAAGAAAAACAGTCCGTTCGAGTTCCCGATGCGCAAGCTTACCTTCGAGCTGGGGCATGATATTACATCTCCATCCGATGATAACCTGCTGCACAACAAGGACAACTTCTTCATGACCCTCCGTGCCACTACGCAGGACCAGATGTATCAGTATCATCGCCAGAAGGTGACCTTCACCTACGAAACCGACTGGGGCTTCCGCTTCGACACCAGCCTCCGCTGGCAGAGCAACCGCACCGTGGGCAATCTCCACTACTACAGGGTGAGCGACGGCGAGGAAATACGCAAGATACGCACCACAGAGGCAAGTGTAGGCTTAGATTACAACCCGGGTGTTACCTATGTCAACACCAAGCAGCAGCGCCTGCCAATCAACCTCGACAGTCCTGAAATCTCGCTTCGCCACACCATGGGCTTAGACGGATTCATGGGCGGCCAGTATCAGAGCAACCTCACCACGCTGGGCATTTACAAGCGCCAGTGGCTGGGAAGCTTCGGTTATATGGATTTCAACATCGTGGGCAAGGCGCAGTGGAGCAAAGTGCCTTTCACCATGCTCATCCAACCACCGGTCAACCTCTCTATCTTCGAGCAGGAGGCAACCATCAGCATGATGAAGGACTGGGAGTTCCTGAGCGACCGCCAGCTGTTCTGGTCAGTAGCCTGGGATATGAACGGCAAGCTGCTCAACCGCATTCCGCTCATCAAGAAGCTGAAGTGGCGTGAATATGTAGCCATCAAGGGTGTTTGGGGCGATTTGACCAGCAAGAACGACCCGAGCAAGAACCTCAATGATGAGAAGCTCTTCAAGTTCCCTACCAACTCCTATACCTTTGGCAAGACGCCATACTGGGAGTTTGTAGCCGGCGTGCACAACATCTTCAAGTTCTTCGGAATCGATTATGTTCGCCGCCTCAACTATTATGACCATGCAAATATCTCAAAATGGGGCATCCGTATGGGCTTCCTCATGTCATTCTAATAAGAAAAAAGATGCCTTGATGCAGTATTTTTACTGCATCAAGGCATCTGCGTACATATATAAACAACATATAAGAGAGTTAACACAATGAAGATTCTATTAGCAGACAAACAGGACATCACAAGAGCCGGATTGAGCTATGTGATCAGTAAGATAGAGGGTTTGGAAACCCGGACCATCGAAGACAAGGCAGACCTGATGCTTGCCTTAAAGGAGAATGAGGATACGGTCGTAATACTCGACTACACCCTTTTCGACATCAATGATGCTGCCGAGTTACTTATTTTAAACCAGCGTTTCCCATACACGCGCTGGCTACTGTTCAGTGAGGATCTGAGTGCCGATTTCGTGAAGATTCTCATCGCCAGCAGTACGCAGTTCAGCGTATTGCTGAAGGAGTGTTCGCTAATGGAAATCAAGGAGGCGATACGTTTCTGTGTGGCAAGCAACCGTTTTGTCTGCCAGCGTATGATGGAGGTTCTTCTGGCTCCGAAACAGGAGGAGCAGGAGAAAATCAACCTCACCAAGACCGAGACAGAGATTCTGAAGGACATTGCGCTGGGAATGACGACGAAGGAAATAGCCGAGAAGCGCTTTTCCAGCTTCCATACGGTCAATACCCACCGCAAGAACATCTTCCGCAAGCTGGGCGTAAACAACGTTCACGAGGCTACGAAATATGCGCTGAGAGCCGGTTTGGTTGATTCGGCAGAATATTATATTTAACTTCGGTTACTGAAGTTTCGCATGAAGCCCCACACGCCCTGAAAGGGCAGAAGCTCCTAGCCCAGGGCAGCGCCCTGGGTATTATGGACGCAAACTTGTCGCCCTGTAAGGGCAAAAGCTTTGTTTATCGCTTGGTATTTTAAAGCTTTTGCCCTTACAGGGCGCCTTGCTGATTGCTAGTATACCCAGGGCGCTGCCCTGGGCTAGGAGCTTCTGCCCTTTCAGGGCGTGCTGCTTCCGGAGTTTGTGGACCTTCAGCCCGTTGCTTGAACGGGCATGAGAAAGTTTAGCATTTTACATTTTCTCAACCGGAAAACTATGAGTTGCTAACCGGAAAGCTATGAGTTGAGAACCACAAAACTATGAGTTGAGAACCACAAAACTATGAGTTGAGAACCACAAAACTATGAGTTAGTTTTTTTAACTTTTTAGCCCATTTTCTATCTTTTTACGCCTAAACGGCACAAAACAGAGGCTTTTAAATCTTCTTCTTATAGCAGCGATGACGGCGATGCTGTTCGCTCTCCAGATACTGCCACTGGCTCTGAACACCGGTATTGGTCTCCATCTGCGGCATTGCCTCAGCCCATTTAAAGCCATAACGGCGATACTGCTCAATCAGATCGGCAAAAATAAGCGCGTTGGCTCCCTTCTTGCGATATTCCGGAAGAACACCAATCAAGAGCAAATCTACCGTATCCGTCTTGTGCCACTTCAGAACCTTCAGCACCTTCAGCCAACCCGTTGGGAAAAGCTTGCCATCGCCTATCTCGCGCAGCGCATCGGTAAACGAAGGGAAGGAAACACCGAAGGCAACCAGCTTGTTGCCAGCGTTGCCATCTACCACACCCGTTACCAGGTTCAAGTCAGCCTTCTTGATATAAGTATTTACATATTCATCTATCTGCTTCTCCGTAAGCTGCTGGAAATCATAGAGATTCTTGTAAGTCTCGTTCACGATTTCGAACACCTTCCTGCCCATTCCTCCCGAGGTCAGTTCCTGGCGGGTGAACTTATGAACATGCAGATTATATCGGCTCTCTATCATCTGGGCAGTCTTGGCAAACTTAGCCGGCGTCACTTCCGGAATCCTGATGCGGTACTCCAGCCAGTCGTTATCCTTCTCATAGAGCGGATAACTCTCCAGATGCGTCTTATAATAAGGATAATTGTAATTGATATACATCGTAGACTTCCGGTCGAAGCCCTCGATGAGCAAGCCCTCACGGTCCATATCCGTAAATCCGAGCGGACCTACGCATTCGTTCATTCCCTTGCTCTTGCCCCAGTTTTCTACCGCGCGCAACAAGGCACAGGAAACCGCTACATTATCCACGAAATCAAACCAGCCGAAGCGAACCTGCTTCTTGTTCCACTCTTCGTTGGCACGATGGTTGATAATGCCAGCAATTCTACCTACGATACGAGCCTCGCTGTCAACCGCCAGGAAGTATTGAGCCTCGCAGAATTCGAAGGCAGGATTCTTCTTTGGGTCCAGCGTATTCATCTCATCGAAACGCAAAAAAGGAATGGCAAACTTATGGCCTCTGTAGAGATCATAATGAAACTGAATGAAGGTTTTCAGCCCTTTTTTAGTCGTTATCGGTATGATTCTTATCTCATCATTCATTAGTATATTATTTTATGTATATATATTCAATTGCGGTGCAAAAATACAATAAATTTATGAATAATGCAACTCTTTTCTTATAAATTTATAAAAGTTTGTTCATAATTGTCCAACTTTGTGGATATTTATGTACCTTTGCAGGATGAAATGCCCCAAAAGAGCATCATAAAGTTATGAAGAAAGAGAAAAGAGACAACTATACGTTCCTCACACATGCCCCTGTGCATCATGTGATCTTCACGATGGCCATACCAACGATTATCAGTATGCTGTCGACGAGCATGTACAACCTCGCCGACACTTATTTCGTGGGCAGCATCAACACGCAGAGTGTGGCAGCGGTAGGCGTTTCCTTTGCAGCAATGGCTGTGATTCAGGCGATTGGTTTCTTCTTCGGTCACGGAGCGGGCAATTATGTTTCGCGACAGTTGGGCGCCAAGCATACGGAAGAGGCACAGAAGATGGCAACAACGGGCTTTGTGCTGAGTTTTCTTACCGGTCTTCTCATCGCCATTCTGGGTCATCTTTTCCTCACTCCGCTCTGTCTTCTGATGGGTTCTACGCCCACCATTCTTCCTTATACAGAGCGCTATCTGGGCATTATCCTGCTGGGTGCTCCCTTTATGACCACCTCGCTTACGCTGAATAATCTGATGCGATTTCAGGGCAATACGATGTATGCGATGAAAGGCATCATGTCGGGTGTGCTGCTCAATCTGATTCTGGCTCCTCTGCTCATTCTCTACTTCCAGCTGGGCATTACCGGAGCCGCCGTAGCCACTCTCACCAGCCAGTGTTTCGGCTGCGCCATGCTCTTCTGGATGACGCATAAAGGCGAGAACATCCGCATCCGTCTCTGCAATTTCACCCCTACCCGCGCCTTTGCCAAGGAGATTATTTTCGGCGGAACCCCTTCGCTGTCAAGACAGGGACTGGGAAGTATCGCTACGCTGATGCTCAATGTGGCAGCAGGTGCGTTTGGCGATGCAGCCATTGCGGGCATGAGCATCGTTACCCGCATCTCCTTCTTCACCTATGCGATGGTCATCGGTCTGGGTCAGGGATTCCAGCCGCTCTGCGGATTCTGCTACGGCGCCAAGCTCTATGGGCGCGTAAAGGAAGCCTTCTTTTTCTGCATCAGATGCGGCACGGTTTTCCTCAGCGTCTGTGCCCTTCTCGGCTTCATCTTCTCAACTTCCATCATCAGCATCTTCCGCGATGATGCAGCGGTTGTAGCCGTAGGTTCGGTGGCTTTGCGATGGCAGGTGCTCAGTTTTCCGCTCGTAGCCAGCATCGTGCTCACCAACATGCTGATGCAGACCATCCGTAAACCGGTGAGAGCTAACATCGTAGCGGCGGCACGAAGCGGACTTTTCTTCATTCCGCTCATCTTCATCCTCCCCTATTTCTTCGGACTGCTGGGCGTGGAGATGTGTCAGATGTGGGCAGATTGCTGCTCGTTTGCCGTTGCGGTTCCGATAGCCTGGAGCGCTTTCAGGGATATGAGAAGAGAGCAGATGGAACTTGGGAAAAGCCACTAGAAGATAAGAAGATACTAGAAGATAAGAGAAAATACTTGAGATAAGAGAAATGGAGAAGATTTATTACATAGGATTGGACGTTGGTTCTACGACAGCCAAAATAGCCGTTATCGACAGCGATAACCGGGTAATTTACTCAAAATACGAACGCCACAACGCTCGTGTCAACGAACTTGTGTCGCAATATTTCGATGAGATTTTAGCCCTCACGGGCGATGCAGAGGCAAGAATCTGCGTAACGGGAAGCGTAGGAATGGCTACTGCCGAACAGCTCCAGGCGGAGTTTGTACAAGAGGTGGTGGCTGCATCGGTCTATGCCCGTACTGCCCATCCTGAGGCGAAGGCGCTCATCGATATTGGTGGCGAGGACGCGAAGGTTATCTTCTTCAAGGAAAACGGAAATATGGAACTGCGCATGAACGGCAACTGTGCCGGAGGAACGGGTGCTTTCATCGACCAGATGAGTGTGCTGATGGGCGTAGAAAACCAGAAGATGAGCGAGTTGGCGATGAAGGCAGAACACGTTTATCCGATGGCTGCCCGCTGCGGCGTGTTTGCCAAGACCGACATCCAGAACCTGATGGCGCGCAATCTGCCCGAAGCAGATATTGCAGCCAGCATCTTCCATTCCATCGCCGTACAGACGGTGGTTACGCTTTCTCACGGCATCAGCTTCGAGGCTCCTATCCTGCTCTGCGGCGGTCCGCTGACCTTTCTTCCGGCTCTCCGCAAGGCTTTCTGCGATTATCTCCATCTCTCTCCAAACGATTTCATCGTATCCGGAAACAGCAATCTCATTCCGGCTCTGGGCTGTGCTTATCGGGCTAAATCGGGAGATTCTGCAGCCTCAGTATCTATTCTCAGAAGCCGGATGAAAAAAGAAATACAAACGGAATGGACCAGCAGTCTGCTGCCTCTGTTCAAGAATGAGAAAGAGCACCAGGAATGGCTCAAATCAAAGGCGAAATTCGCTACCGAAACCCAACCGCTGAACAAAGGAAAACAGCAGGTTGTGATTGGTATTGACTCGGGCTCTACTACGACGAAGATTGTTGCGGTAAGGGTGAATGCGGAGACGCCTACGGGAGATATTGTCTTTACCAATTACCGCCTGAATCTGGGAAATCCGATCAAGGCAGTAGCGGATGGACTGAACGCCCTGAAGCAGGAAGCTGCATTGCGAGGCGCTGAACTGGAAATCGTAGGCTCCTGCTCTACAGGTTACGGCGAAGAACTCATCAAGGCGGCTTTCGGCCTCGACAGCGGCATTATCGAAACAATGGCGCACGAAAGAGCGGCTGCCTCACTCATGCCCGACGTGAGTTTTATCCTGGACATTGGCGGACAGGACATGAAGGCTATCTTCGTGGAGAAAGGGGCTGTGGTGCGCATGGAACTCAACGAGGCGTGCAGTTCGGGCTGCGGAACATTCATCCAGACCTTTGCCAACAACATGGGTTATTCTGTAGGCGATTTTGCCCAACTCGCCTGCCAGTCGAAGGCTCCCTGCGACCTGGGAACCCGCTGCACCGTCTTCATGAACTCGAAGGTGAAGCAGGTGCTCAGAGAAGGCGCATCTGTAGCTGATATTTCTGCCGGAATCTCTTATTCGGTCATCAAGAACTGTCTTTATAAGGTATTGAAACTCCATGGTAATGAGAACCTTGGAGGCAAAATCGTTGTGCAGGGTGGTACGATGAGAAACGATGCGGTGGTAAGAGCATTTGAGTTACTCACCCATACAGAAGTGGCACGAAGCAACATGCCTGAACTGATGGGCGCCTACGGCTGTGCCCTTCATGCGGCGGCAGATTACAAGCATCGCACATCTGCAGAAGACGAGCACCCTGCCTCATCAAGATCCATCGATGATCTCCAGAATCTGGCTCATTATGAAACCAAGCAGCTGCAATGCAAAGGCTGCGAAAACCATTGTTATGTTTCCCGCTACACCTTTGCCGGCGGCAACCGATTCTACTCCGGAAACAAGTGTGAGCGTGTGTTCAACAACAAGGGAGCAAACGGGATAAAAGGCAAAAATATCTACGAATACAAATACAGTTTACTATTTGATAGAGAGGCCGTTAACCCACCTGCTACCGCGTTTCACGGTATATGGGTAGGCATTCCTCGCATCCTCAACATGTACGAGGAATATCCGTTCTGGAATGCGCTGCTCCGGGCAGCAGGATTGGGCGTGATTCTCTCTTCCGATTCCACTTTCAGCCAGTATGAAGGAGCCTTGAATACGGTGATGAGCGACAATATCTGCTTCCCGGCTAAACTGGCTCACAGTCATCTGAAGGAACTCAACGAGAACCCGAAGGTTGACCGCATCCTCATGCCATACGTGGTTTATGAACATAATGACGACCCGAAGAATACGCTGAACAGCTTCAACTGTCCGGTCGTTTCGGGCTACAGCGATGTCATCAAGTCGGTCATCAATCTGAAGAAACCGATCGATACGCCCGTCATCAACTTTGCCCAGCCTAAGGCGCTGGAAAAGCAGATTACCGATTATCTCAAGCAACTGGGAGTAAGCAAGAAGACTGCCCATAAAGCGCTGAGAGAGGCCCTCTATGCTCAGGCAGTATATGCAGCTGAGATTAAGAAACAGGGCTGGGAGATTCTGAAGCCAAACAAGGGACTTACGATTCTGCTGGCTGGCCGTCCTTATCATACTGACCCGCTGATTCAGCACAAACTGAGCGAGATGATTGCCAATCTGGGAGTCAACGTCATCAGCGAAGACATCGCCCGGGGTAATCTCTTTGCAGATTTCAAAGAATTCAATCTGGAGAACCTGGCGGCAGAAAGAAATGAGGCTGCATTAGCCAGCCAAGACAACAACGAAGCATACAACTGTCAGCCAGAGACTTATCTCGTGAAGCAATGGGCGTATATGAACCGCATTCTGAAGGCAGCGCAATGGGCAGCCGAACAGGGCGATGAGGTTCATTTCGTCCAGATGACCAGCTTCGGCTGCGGTCCTGACAGTTTTATCCAGGACGAGATTCGCGACATCATGAAGCGCCACAACAAGCCGTTCACGCTGCTAAAGATAGATGATGTGAGCAATATCGGCTCCCTGAAACTCCGTGTCCGCTCGCTGATAGAAAGCCTGAAGGGAGTAAAGGAAGTGAAGAGTGAAGAACGAAGAGTGAAAAATTCAACAGCTGAAGAAATTCAACATTCAACACTCAACACTCAACATTTACAACAGACCAAGGTATTCACCAGGCAGGATATTCATCGCAAGATTCTCGCTCCTTTCATGACCGAATACCTCACCCCTATCATTCCGCCTATCCTGAAACTGATAGGCTATGATGTTGAGGTACTTCCAATGAGCGATGAGGTAAGCGCCGAACTCGGCTTGAAGTTTGCCAACAACGAAGTCTGTTATCCGGCAACACTCATCGTCGGCGACATCATCAAAGCCTTGAAATCAGGCAGATACGACCTGAACAATACGGCAGTAGTGATGAGTCAGACGGGCGGCCAGTGTCGCGCAACCAACTACGCCGGTCTCATCAAGCGTGCGATGATTTCAAATGGATTCCAGGACATTCCGCTGCTCACGCTCGGTGTAACAGCCTCAACAGGCGAAGCATCAGGCTCAACAGACGACAAGCAAGACTACAACGAGCAGGACGGCTTCAATGTGCCTTGGCTGAAATACAGTCAGATTATCGTTACCGCCATTTTCTATGGCGATGCAATCAACGAAATGTACAACGCCTGCATCGTAAGAGAGCGTAAACCGGGCATTGCCAGAGAGTTGCGCGATAAATACATGCAGCTGATAGACGGACCTATCGCCCAGAATTCAGCCAAAGGACTCATCCGACTCCTGGAACAGGCAGCCGAAGAATTCAACCAGATGACCCTCGAAAGAGAACTGCCGAAGGTAGGAATCGTAGGCGAAATCTTCCTGAAGTTCAATCCTTTCGCCCACCAGTTCCTGGAGCAGAACATCATCTCGCGCGGCATTGAGGTGGTTCCGCCTCTGCTTGCCCCTTTCTTCCTGCAGGAATTTGTGAATGTAGAGATACAGAAACACATGCGGCTGAGTTGCACCAAAGTGCCCGATTTCATCATCAAGGGCGCTTATCAGGCACTGATAGGCAGAAGATTGCGCCAGGTAAACAAGGCTGCCGGCAAGTTCCGCTATTTCCGTCCGTTCACCAATATCTATGATGATGCGAAGGACGTACAGGGACTGGTTTCGCTCGCAGCCCAGTTTGGCGAAGGCTGGCTTCTGCCTGCCGACATCGTAGGTTACATCCGTGATGGCGTGAACAACATCATCTCGCTCCAGCCTTTCGGTTGCATCGCTAACCACGTGATTTCCAAGGGCATCGAGAAACGTCTCCACGACCGGTTCCCAATGCTCAACCTCGTATCGCTCGACTTCGATTCCGGTGTTTCAGAGGTAAACGTCACCAACCGACTGCTCCTCTTCCTGGACAGCATCACAAAATAAGACAAGCCAGACCCATGTACGGTAAAACACCGTACATGGGTCTTTCCATCTTTCATCCCTCAAAAAATCACTCTAAAAAATACAAAAAACCGTAGCTATTTCTTTGTCATTCAAGAAAATAATCGTATCTTTGCACTCAAATTTTATTGAGACATTAAGAAAATGAGTAAAGATACATTAACTCATCAGCTGACAGAGACCATCGAGGAGCTTTCGAGCGCCGAATCTATGAAGGGTCTCTTCCATCAGCATCGATACGGGAATCCACTTCCTTCGGGCAAGGCGCTCGAAGAAATCATCAGTTTGTCCCGTTCTATCCTCTTTCCGGGATATTTCGGCAATTCTTCGGTAAATATCTCAACCATCAAATATCATATTGGAGTAAGAGTAGAGAAACTCTATGAGATGCTGTCAGAGCAGATTCTCGCCGGTCTCTGCTTCGCCAACGACTGCGAAACGGAAACCCAGGCTGAACTGCAGCACCAGCGTGCCAAGGCAGGCGTGATTGCAGCCAAGGCAATCATGGAATTTCCCAGACTGCGCAAGATTCTGGCTACCGATGTAGAGGCTGCCTACGAGGGCGACCCGGCTGCCATGAGCCACGGAGAAATCATCTCCTGCTACCCGGTCATCAAGGCGATTACCAACTACCGCATCGCTCACGTGCTGCACGAACTGGGAGTGCCGCTCATTCCGAGAATGATGACCGAACTGGCGCATTCGGAAACCGGTATTGATATTAACCCGGAGGCTACCATCGGCAAGCACTTCACCATCGACCACGGTACGGGTGTGGTGATTGGAGCTACCTGCATCATCGGCGACAATGTGAAACTCTACCAGGGTGTAACCCTCGGAGCCAAGAGTTTCCCTCTCGACAAGGACGGCAACCCTATCAAGGGAATCCCTCGCCACCCTATCCTCGAAAATGATGTCATCGTCTACGCTAATGCCACCATCCTCGGTCGCATCACCATCGGAGAAGGCTGCGTAGTGGGAGCCAACGTATGGGTTACCAAGGATATGAAACCGAAAACAAAGAAATATAAAAAAGAAAAACAAAGTTTATTAGATATAGAATTCAATAATGGAACAGGAATTTGAACTCATTGCCAAGACCTTCATGGGCCTCGAGCCTGTCTTGGCTGAAGAGCTCACCCAGTTGGGTGCCAATAATGTACAGATCGGTCGCCGCATGGTGTCTTTCACAGGCGACAAGGAAATGATGTATCGTGCTAACTTCCAGTTGCACACAGCCATCCGTATCTTAAAGCCTATCAAGCACTTCAAGGCGAGAAGTGCTGAAGAGGTGTATGATCAGATCCAGAAGATCAAGTGGGATGACATCTTAGACGTGAAGAAGACTTTCTCTGTTGACTCAGTTGTCTACTCTGAGGAGTTCCGCAACTCACGCTTCGTAACCTACAAGGTAAAGGATGCGATTGTTGACTGGTTCCGCGAGAAGCAGGGTACACGTCCAAATATCAGCGTATCTAACCCGGATATCCGCCTCAACATCCACATTGCAGAAGACAATGCCACCTTGAGTCTCGATTCGAGTGGTGAGAGTCTGCACCGCCGTGGCTACCGCCAGGAGCAGGTAGAGGCTCCTCTGAACGAGGTTCTCGCTGCAGGTATGATTCTGATGACCGGTTGGAAGGGCGAATGCGATTTCATCGACCCGATGTGTGGTTCAGGTACCATCGCCATCGAAGCTGCCCTCATCGCCCGCAACATCTCTCCAGGTGTATTCCGCAAGGAGTTTGCCTTCGAGAAGTGGAACGATTTTGACCAGGATCTCTTCGATATGATTTATAACGACGACTCTCAGGAGCGCGAGTTTGAGCACCATATCTATGGTTACGATGTTGACATGAAGGCTGTAAACACAGCTAACCTCAACGTTCGTGCTGCCGGTCTTAGCAAGGACATCACCATCTCACAGGCTGATTTCAAGGACTTCACCCAGCCAGCAGAGAAGAGCATCATCGTGATGAACCCTCCATACGGTGAGCGCATCTCTACCCCTAACCTCCTGAACACCTACAAGATGATCGGTGAGCGTTTCAAGAAGGCTTTTGCCGGCAACGAGGCTTGGGTATTGAGCTACCGCGAGGAGTGCTTCGAACAGATTGGTCTGAAACCATCTATCAAGATTCCTGTATTCAACGGAAGCTTGGAGTGCGAATTCCGCAAGTATGTGATGTTCGACGGCAAGATGAAGGACTTCCGTTCTGAAGGCGGTATTGTGAAGACTGAGCGCGAGAAGAGCGAGATGGCTCAGAAGCACCGTTTCAAGAAGGAGCGTGAATTCAAGAAGCGTGTTAGCGAGGAGACTGAAAACGAGGAGGACGATATCCGTTCTTTCAAGTTCCATACTCACCGTCTGGAAGACTTCGAGAAGAAGCGTGCTGAGTTCCATAAGGGCGGCCGTTCACGTATCGGCGGCGGTCGACGCAATGATGACGACGATGGCAAGCGTGGAAGCCGCAGCATCAAGGGCGACCGCAAGGGTGGCCGTGACTTCGGTGGAAAGCGTTTCGAGAAAGGCGACAAGCGTGGTGGCTTCAAGGGCGACAAACGTGGTGGCCGTGATTTCGGAGGCAAGCGCGGAGGCAAGAAGAACTTCAGCGTTGACTTCGACGACGAGGATTAAAGAGACATATCGACCCATGCGTCGTGTTTCACAACGCATGGGTGGTAAACCCGATAAAGTAAAGTAAAGAATATAATGAATCTGAAGAATTCAATTTATAAATTATCTTTTGCTGCTATGATTATGATGGCTATGAATGCAACTGACTTACAGGCTCAGGGCGTGGTTCCTGCTCAGAAAGGCGAGAAAACCTTTACATTGGAAGACCTGAACTTCGGCGGCAACAACTATCGTAACATGGTAGCTAAGAACCGCTGGTGCACCTGGTGGGGCAATGAACTCGTTCGCCAGGATGTGGATGCCTGCTATCTCGTCAACAAGACGACAGGCAAGGAGACCAAACTCTTCGGCATCAATGACATCAACCAGTGGATTGCTCCTACCAAGGACATCAAGGTAAGAGCCCTCTACAATGCTCTCTTCCCTTTTGCAGGCAAGAGCATCGTGATGGTAAGCAACGGCAGCAAGACTTATACCGTAGACTTCAAGAAGCATAAGCTGCTGAGCGAGATGGATTTTGCTGACGGCGAGAACCTCCTGGAGGCCAACGCCCAGCAGAACGCCTTCGCCTATCTGAAGGGCAGCAACCTCTATGTGCGTACCTTCGATGTAACCAGCAACGCCCTGACAAAAGAGAAGAAATCTCACGATTTCCAGCTCTCAAAGGACGGAAGCCGCGAAATTGTTTATGGACAGAGTGTTCACCGCGATGAGTTCGGTATCAGCAAGGGAACCTTCTGGAGTCCGAACGGCGAACTGCTCGCCTTCTATCGCATGGACCAGAGTATGGTAACCGACTATCCGCAGGTCGACATCCCGGAAATCGGTTTCAATCATCCTGAAACACAGAGTTGCATTGCTACTCCTGCACCAGACAAGTATCCGATGACAGGCGAGACATCACACAAGGTAACCGTAGGCGTGTTCGACTGCATGACCGGCAAGACCATCTATCTGAAGGCGGGCGACCCAACCGACCGCTACTTCACCAACATCGCATGGAGTCCGGACAGCAAGACCATCTATATGTTCGAACTGAACCGCGACCAGAACGACTGCCGTCTGACTGCCTACAATGCAGAAACCGGCGAGAAGACAGGCGAGCTCTATCGCGAGACCGATGAGAAATATGTAGAACCATGTCATCCTATCCAGTTCCTGCCTTGGGACAGCAACAGCTTTATCATGCAGAGCCGCAAGGATGGTTACAACCACCTCTATCTCTGCACCCTGGGCAAGCACGGAAGCCGCATGGCCAGCAACACGGAATCGCTTGAAATCAAGCAGTTGACTTCCGGTAAATGGGAGGTGATGGAAGTACTCGGCTTCAACACCAAGCGCAAGAGTATCATCATCGCATCCAACGAGAAATCGCCAATCCAGAGAAACATCTTTGCCGTAGATACAAAAACCGGCAAGCGTACGCTGGTAGATGATTGCGGCAAGGGATGGCACAGCGCCACTTTGAGCGAGAACGGACAGTATGTCTTCGACAACTACTCTACTCCTACCGTGCCTCGCAAGATTGCCCTCGTGAATACCGAGAACGGCAAGCGCACCGCTTACTTCACAGCCGAGAACCCTTGGAAGGGCTACAATGTGCCTGAGTACAGCTGCGGTACCATCAAGGCTGCCGATGGCGAAACAGACCTCTACTGGAGAATGGTGAAACCGGTAAACTTCGATCCGAACAAGAAGTATCCTACCATTATATATGTATATGGTGGACCTCATGCCCACAACGTAGATGCCCGCTGGAACTACTCTAGCCGTGGTTGGGAAACCTACATGGCAGAAAAGGGCTATCTGCTCTTCATCCTCGACAACCGTGGAAGCGAGAACCGTGGCAAGGCTTTCGAGCAGGCTACCTTCCGCCAGCTCGGACAGATTGAGATGCAAGACCAGATGAAGGGCGTGGAATATCTGAAGACGCTTCCTTACGTAGATGCTGACAAGATTGGCGTTCACGGCTGGAGCTTCGGCGGATTCATGACCATCTCACTGATGACCAACCACCCTGATGTGTTCAAGGTAGGCGTAGCAGGCGGTCCGGTTATCGACTGGCACTGGTACGAGGTGATGTATGGCGAGCGCTATATGGACACCCCACAGACCAACCCAGAGGGTTACAAGAAGACCTCTCTGCTCTATCAGGCAAAGAATCTGAAGGGCAAGCTGCAGATTATCCAGGGCTTGAACGATGTGACCGTAGTGCCACAGCACTGCCTCACCTTCCTCAAGGCTTGCATCGCAGCAGGCACCCAGCCAGACTTCTTCGTCTATCCTGGCGAGCCTCACAACATGAGAGGTCATCAGAGCACTCATCTGCATGAGCGCATCAGCAATTATTTCTTCGATTATCTCAAGTAAATATCTAGGAGTAAACATCCCCCGAAAAAGGGGAGTTTACTCCTACATCAAATAACAAACAATAACTTACAGCAAATGAAAATTTTATTGTTAGGAGGCGGTGGCCGCGAGCACGCCTTAGCATGGAAAATCGCTCAGAGCGAGAAGTGTGAGAAACTCTTCATCGCTCCTGGTAATGCCGGTACACAGAATGTCGGCGAGAACGTAGATATCAAGGCAGACGACTTTGAGGCGCTCAAGAAGTTCACAGTAGAAAATGGCGTTGATATGGTGGTAGTTGGTCCGGAAGACCCATTGGTAAAGGGTGTTTACGATGACTTCAAGAACGATCCTCGCACCCAGAACATCCCTGTCATCGGTCCATCAAAGGCTGGCGCCGTACTGGAAGGCAGCAAGGACTTCGCTAAGAAGTTCATGAAGCGCCACAACATCCCTACTGCCCAGTATGAGACTTTCGACGGCGAGCACGTAGAGGAAGGCTTGAAATTCCTGGAGACACTGAAGGCTCCTTATGTATTGAAGGCTGACGGTTTGTGCGCCGGTAAGGGCGTTCTCATCCTCCCTACCCTGGAAGAGGCTAAGAAAGAGTTCAAGGAGATGCTCGGCGGTATGTTCGGCAACGCTTCTGCACGCGTAGTCATCGAGGAATTCCTCAGCGGCATTGAGTGCTCTGTATTCGTATTGACCGACGGCAAGAACTACAAGATTCTGCCTGAGGCTAAGGATTACAAGCGCATCGGCGAGCACGATACCGGTCTGAACACTGGCGGTATGGGTAGCGTTACCCCTGTACCATTCGCTACCAAGGAGTGGATGCAGAAGGTAGATGAGCGCATCATCCGTCCTACCGTAGAGGGACTTGCTGAGGAGAACATCGACTATAAGGGATTCATCTTCTTCGGTCTGATCAACGTTGAAGGCGAGCCTATGGTCATCGAGTACAACTGCCGTATGGGTGACCCTGAGACAGAGAGCGTGATGCTCCGTCTGAAGAGCGACATCGTGGATCTCTTTGAGGGTGTAGCAGCAGGCGATCTGGACAAGCGCAGCATCGAGTTTGATGAGCGTGCAGCAGTCTGCGTGATGCTCGTAAGCGGCGGTTATCCAGAGGCTTACAAGAAGGGTTATCCTATTCAGGGCATCGATGATGTAGAAAGTTCGGTAGTATTCCACTCCGGTACAGCCATGAAGGATGGTCAGGTAGTAACCAACGGTGGTCGTGTCATCTGCGTAAGCAGCTACGGCAAGAACAAGGAAGAAGCCTTGAAGAAGAGCTTTGCTGAGGCACAGAAGATCCAGTTCACCGACAAGTACTTCCGTTCTGATATCGGACAGGATCTTTAGTTTTTTAATGTTGAATTAGATGTTAAGAAAGAAAACTTTTCAAAATAAAGTAGCGGCTAGCCGCTACTCTTTACCTATTACTGCAACCCTTGCCACACTGGTTTGGGTTGCAGTAGGTTTATTGGTATCCAATATCTGGGTAGAATTTGCTTTTACAGCCATGTCTACCCTGCTGATGGTGGAACTGAACAACCGTAATGCCCTGATGCGTACCTACAGCCGAATGGTATCTTGCAGTTTTCTGGCATTACTGACGATGACAGGACTCCCCCACCTCTCTTTAAAAAGCAGTATTGTGACGATGTGTTTCATCGCCTTTTATCTCATTATCTGGAATTGCTATCAGGATAAACGCTCTACAGGCTGGACTTTCTACGCCTTTGCCTGCATCGGTCTGGCATCGATGGTTTTCGTGCAGATAGGCTATTTCATGCCTATCTTATGGATCATGATGATGGTGTTTACCCTCTCGTTTAGCGTAAAGACATTCTTTGCATCCCTGGTAGGTCTCATCGTGCCCTATTGGTTTGCAGCCGGTTATTTCTTCTATACCGACAATATACAGGGGTTGGCTGACCACTTCTGCGAATTCATCAACTACAGCGAACTCTTTGATTATTCACAGGTTACCGACCATCAGATTCTGAACCTGAGTTTTGTTACCCTGCTCACCATTATCGGTTCCATCCACTTCATACGCACCAGCTACGGCGATAAGATACGCACCCGCATGATCTACGAAACGTTTATCATGATATCGGTTGCCTGCATCATCTTCATTGTCCTCCAGCCTCAATATATACAGGAACTGGGAGGCATCCTGATTGTGAATACAGCACCGCTTATCGCCCATTTCATCACATTCACCAGAGGTAAGTTTACCAACATCTCCTTCATCCTGCTGCTCATTATGCTGGTACTTATCATGGCTTACAACATACTCGTACCAGAGAGCATATTACTATGAGTTGGATTATAGATTTCTTAATGAGCTGGGGCTACTGGGGCATGCTGGTATCAGCCTTCCTTGCCGGCAGTTTCTTTCCCTTCAGCAGCGAGGTGGTCATGTCGGGCTTACAGGCTGCCGGACTGGAACCTATTCAGCTCGTACTGTATGGAAGCATCGGCAATGTGCTCGGTTCTATGTTCAACTATGGCGTAGGACGGATGGGCAAGCTGGAATGGATAGAGAAATATCTGCATGTAAAGAAAGAGAGTCTCGACAAGGCTCAGAACTTCATGGCCGACAGAGGAGCTTGGATGGGATTCTTCGCCTTCCTGCCCCTGTTGGGAAGTGCCATCACCATCGTTTTGGGACTGACGAGATCCAACATCGTGATTTCTGTCATCAGCATCACCATCGGAAAGGTGTTGAGATATGTACTGCTGGTTTACGGACTCAGTTTCATCTTTTAAACAAGCTGCAAAGAAAACAAAGAATTGATTTATATAGATTGACTGCTTATGAGAAAGTATTTATACCTTATTATATTATGTGTGGTTTTCGCGGGCTGTAAAGGCAGCCAGCAGAAAGGCAACACCGCAGAAAGTAACGGAAAGGAATCTGTCGCCAACAGCGATGGCAAACCTACAGTTACCGTAACCATCCCTCCCTACAGGTTTTTCGTTGATAAGATTGCCGGAGATAAGGTGGATGTCAACGTGATGGTATCCAACGGCAACAATCCTGAAACTTACGAGCCTTATGCCCAGCAGATGATGGAACTCTCCAGGAGTGCCCTCTATCTGAAAGTGGGAAGCATCGGTTTCGAACAGACCTGGATGAAGAAACTGCAGGACAATGCTCCTGACATGAAGGTGATAGATACCTCCACAGGCATCACGCCTGCCAAGACACCAGGCGGCAATACCGACCCGCATGTATGGATGAGTTGCAAAAACGCCCGCATCATCTCCAGCAACATCTTCAAGGCACTCTGCGAACTGGAGCAGAAGAACAAGGCATTCTTTGAGAAGAACTATCTGTCGCTGCTGAAGATCATCGACAAGCGAGACAGCACCATCAGAGAGGGTTTCAAGAATCATCCCGAGATGGTACGCAAGTTTGTGATCTATCACCCTATCCTCACCTACTTCGCACGTGATTACCAGCTGGAGCAGCTTGCCATAGAGGAAGAAGGCAGGGAGCCTAGTGCCGCCCAGCTGAAGAGCCTCATCCAGAGAGCTCGAAAAGAGAATATCAAGTTCTGCCTGATACAAGCAGAATTTGCCAACCGCAACACCACAACTTTCATCAACGAAAGCCACACCAAACCAATGGATATCAATCCATTGCAGGGCGACTGGAACTGGGCGATGCAGGAAGCTGCAGCCGCAGTACAAGGCAAGAAAATCGTTGTTGGGAAGTAAAAACTTCAATAATATGACTCCAATTATAAAAATAGAGCATCTATCCGCCGGATACGACAGCAAGGAGGTGCTCCATGACATCAACCTCACCGTCTACATAGACGATTATCTTGGCATCATCGGTCCCAACGGTGGTGGCAAGACAACCCTCATGCGCCTCATTCTGGGACTGATGAAACCCACAGACGGCAGCATCCGCTTTTATAAAGACGGGGAGGAAGTAAGGGAAATCAGCATGGGATATCTGCCCCAATACAACCATCTCGACAAACAGTTCCCTATCTCCGTTTATGAAGTGGTACTCTCAGGACTCAGCAAGACCAAAAGTCTCTTTTCGAGATACACCCAGGAACAGCACCAGCAGGTACTCGACTGTCTGGAACAGATGCAGCTCACGGAGTTGAAAGACCGCCATATCGCAGCCTTGAGCGGCGGACAACTGCAGCGAGTACTCCTCGCCCGCGCCATTGTTTCGAAACCCGATGTGGTAATCCTCGATGAGCCTAACACCTACATCGACCGCCGTTTCCAGAAGCAGATGTACGAGATGCTGGAACAGATCAACCGGGAGTGCGCCATTATCATCGTAAGCCATGATGTAGCCGAAGTGCTCAATAACGTAAAGCACATCGCCTGCGTAAATCATCATCTCCACTACCACGATACGGCAGATATGCCGAGAGAGAAACTGGAAGAGCATTTCTTAAATGTATAGGCTTATTATATAATAATGCCTAAAAAACAGGTGCAAAAATCCATATTATCTCATCTTTTTATTATCTTTGCAACTGGAATGTGCCTTCCTTGAAAGGCACAGAGAAAGCATTCAGAAACAGAGAAAGCATTCAGAAAGAAATATAATACATTAAAGTTTAAACAATAATGAAACAGTACAGATTAGTGGACAATATCTTCGGATGGGTCGCATTCATCATTGCGGCGTTCACTTATTGTTCCACAATTGAACCGACAGCCAGTTTCTGGGACTGTCCTGAGTTTATTACGACTGCTTACAAGCAGGAGATCGGTCACCCACCTGGGGCACCATTCTTCATGCTTTTAGGCAATTTCTTCACCCATTTCGCCAGCGACACTACCCAGGTAGCCAAGATGGTAAATACGATGAGCGCCCTGCTGAGCGCCGTCTGTATCATGTTCCTCTTCTGGACCATCACCCACCTGGCTCGCCGACTCGTCATCAGCGACTGGAAAGAACTGACCACCAGCAAGCTGATTGCCATCGAGGCATCCGGTATGGTGGGCGCACTCATCTACACCTTCAGCGATACCTTCTGGTTCTCAGCTGTCGAGGGTGAGGTTTATGCGTTCTCTTCTGCCTTTACCGCTGTGGTATTCTGGCTCATCCTGAAGTGGGAAGACCATGCTGACGAGCCTCATAGCGACCGTTGGCTTGTGCTCATCGCCTATATGACCGGTTTGAGTATCGGTGTCCACCTGCTCAACCTGCTCTGTATCCCAGCCATCGTATTGGTTTATTACTACAAGAAGGTGCCACATGCCAACCTCAAGGGCTCGCTCCTGGCACTGTTCCTTTCATTCCTCGTAGTGGTAGCCGTACTGTATGGTGTGGTTCCAGGTATCATCACCGTAGGCGGCTGGTTCGAGCTGTTCTTTGTCAACACCCTCGGCTGTCCGTTCAATACCGGTGAAATCGTATACATCATCTGTCTTGTAGCCTCTGTCATCTGGGGCATCTACGAGACCTGTAATGCATCAGAGAAGAACGAGAAGAAGCAGAATATCGCCTTCGTTCTCGGCTTCGGCATGCTCGGCATCCCATTCTACGGATATGGCTGGACTGCTGCCATTACAGGCATCATCGTGCTGGTTATCCTCTGGTTCGTACTCGGCTACAAGCGCAAGCAGGAAGTAGTAACAGGCGTTGACGAATCTACAGGCATCGCCAAGAAGAAGATGCAGCTCCTGCCGCTCATCTCAGCACGCGTCAAGAACACAGCCTTGCTCTGCATGCTGATGCTGATGATTGGTTATTCCAGCTACGCACTCATCGTGATTCGTTCTTCTGCCAACCCTCCTATGGACCAGAACTCTCCTGAGGACATCTTTACCCTGGGAAGTTATCTGAGCCGCGACCAGTATGGCGACCGCCCTCTGTTCTATGGCCAGGCTTATACATCACAGGTAGCCCTCGAAGTAGACGGCAACATGTGCAAGCCTGTCATGAAAGAAGGCGCACCGGTTTACCAGCGCAAGGAGAAAGCTTCGGCTGATGAGAAGGACTCTTACTTCGTAGTAAGTCACAAGAATAAGTATATCTATGCCCAGAACATGCTCTTCCCTCGTATGTACAGTTCGGCTCATGCCCAGGCATACGAAGACTGGATGGGCGGTGTAGAAGGCACAGAGATTCCTTACGACCGCTGCGGAGAGAGTATGATGGTGAAGATGCCGTCACAGTTCGACAACATCCGCTTCTTCCTCTCTTACCAGTGCAACTTCATGTACTGGCGCTACTTCATGTGGAACTTTGCCGGCCGTCAGAACGACATCCAGGGCAATGGTGAGCCAGAGCACGGAAACTGGATTACCGGTTTCTCATTCATCGATGATTCACTCTATGGCGACCAGAGCAAATTGCCAGACGACCTGAAGGAGAACAAGGGCCACAATGTATTCTACTGCATGCCGCTGATTCTCGGTCTCATCGGACTTTTCTGGCAGGCTTGGTATACCCGCAAGAAGAAGGTAATGAAGAACGGCAAGGAAGAGGAAGTACTCCTCCCTATCGGTATCCAGCAGTTCTGGATTGTATTCTTCCTGTTCTTCATGACAGGTCTTGCCATCGTCATCTACCTGAATCAGACACCTATGCAGCCACGTGAGCGTGACTACGCTTATGCCGGTTCATTCTATGCATACGCTATCTGGTGCGGTCTCGGCGTACTCGCCATCATCGACATTCTGAAGCGCAAGATGAAGCTCAGCGGTACTGCCGTAACAGCCATCGTAGCTGTCATCACACTTCTCGTACCTATCCAGATGGCATCACAGACCTGGGATGATCACGACCGCTCAAACCGTTACACCTGCCGTGACTTCGGTCAGAACTACCTGATGTCACTCCAGGAGAAGGGCAACCCAATCATCTTTACCAATGGTGATAATGATACCTTCCCACTCTGGTACAACCAGGAGGTAGAAGGCGTTGGAACAGATGCCCGCGTATGTAACCTGAGCTACCTGCAGACCGACTGGTATATCGACCAGATGATGCGTCCTGCATACAACTCACCATCCGTGCCAATCACCTGGCCACGTCTCGACTTCTGTTCAGGTACCAACGAATATGTATCTGTTGAGCCTGAGGCAAAGAAGCAGATTCTCGACTTCTACAAGCAGGATCCAGAGAACGCCAAGAAGCAGTTTGGTGCCGAACCGTTCGAGCTCAAGAACATCCTGAAGAATTGGGTACGCAGCAAGAACCCTGACATGCACTTCATCCCTACAGATACCCTCTATGTCACCATCGACAAGGAGGCTGTAAAGAAGAGCGGCATGATGATGGCATCAGATTCTATTCCTGACAAGATGGTCATCTCTCTTGCCGGCAAGAGCGCACTCTACAAGGGCGACCTCATGATGCTCGAAATGCTGGCACAGTGCAACTGGACCCGTCCACTCTACGTAGCACTCACCGTAGGCGAAGAGAACTATATGAACCTCGGTGACAACTTCGTACAGGAGGGACTTGTGAACCGTATCACTCCGTTCACCACCAACAAGCCAGGTGCCAAGAACTTCGATACAGAGAAGGCTTATCACAACATCATGACCCGATTCAAGTTCGGCAACCTGAAGCAGAAGGGACTCTACATCGACGAGACAACCATGCGTATGTGTTATACCCACCGTCGCCTGCTCGCCCAGACAGCCCTCCAGCTCATCGCCGAAGGCAAGAAGCAGAAGGCTATCAACATCCTGAAAAAGGCTGATACCGAGATTCCTGCCTACAATGTTACACTCGACTACATGAGCGGTGGCTTGGATATGGCTCGCGGCTGGCTGATGACCGGTCAGAAAGCCAAGGGCAAGGAATATATAGAAGCGGTATGGAAGAATGCTTCACAATACCTCAACTACTATCTCTCGCTGCCAAACGACCGTTTCCTCCAGGCAGAGCACGACTGCATCCGTCAGATCATGATCATGCAGAGCATCTGCGAGGCTGCCGGAATGGTGAGTCCACAGTTGGAGCAGAAGTATGAGAAGCAGCTCAACAACCTCTACCGTCTCTATCATGGCAGAGGTGGCAGAATGCCGGAAGGCAATCAGTAAAAAATAGAAAAAAGTTTGGTGTCGCGAAACACGACACCAAACTTTTCATTATTCATATAAACCTGTTTTATCCATGTTCATAGAGCAACCAGCCAAATGGCTCAGATGGTTATATCCAAAGGCCATCTGGAGAATGGACAAGAAAGACCATTCTGTCTATCTTACATTTGATGACGGTCCGATTCCAGAGTCAACTCCATTCATCTTAGAGACCCTGAGAAAGTACAATATCAAGGCTACTTTCTTTATGGTAGGCGAGAATGTATTGCGCCATCATGACCTCTACAATCAGATTGTGGCAGAGGGTCATCAGATAGGCAACCATACATTCAATCATATCGGTGCCTTCAAGCACCGCGTCATCTCCTACGTGCTCAACACCAATAAGGCGAACGATATCATCCATGCCCATCTCTTCCGTCCACCTCACGGCTGGATGCGACCAAGTGAGTATTGGTGGCTGCACCGCACTTACAAGGTCATCATGTGGGACGTGGTGACGCGCGACTATTCCAAATGGATGACGGCAGAAGATGTGGTGAACAATGTGAAGCGATATGCCCGCAATGGCAGCATCATCACCTTCCACGACTCGCTGAAGAGCATTGAAAAGCTGAAGACAGCGCTCCCTCAATCCATAGAATGGCTCATGGAACAGGGGTATGAATTTAAGACTTTTGAATAAGAAGCTGATATTCCCAACCAGGAACAGCCCAATAAACACAGACAAGAAATGAGCAAAAGAATCAACAGTTATCAGGCAGTAGCTGCATTTGTAAGAGGTTTCTTCGAAGCTTACGCACGTGGCATCATCGATGCTACCATCGAAGGCAATGACTTCAGCAAGAAGAACGACCCGAAACAAATCAAGCAGATGATGCTGGAGCACTATGGCGAGGTAAACCAATACTTCTTCGACATCATGTTCTCTACCCTCGTACGCCTCAACTACAAGACTGCCGAGGAAGCCAACGAGCGCATGAAGAAAAACTTCGACAGCATGAAACAGGCTGACCCGACCTTTGAGCCAACCATGCTCGACTACCTGCGCATAGCCTGCAAATCGAACCAGCTTTACAAGGCTATGGAGTCAGAATACAAGCGCAACTTCACCTGGCTTCTTCAAGGCAAGTTTACCACTCTTGAAGAGCATGTACGCGATTACACCCACGGCATTCTCATCAGTCTCGCCGACGAGCCGATGGCCATCCATCTCCTGGTCCGCATCATCGTAAAGGCATACGCCGCAGGCTTGAAGTGTGGCAGCAAGGAGGGCGAACAGCACCAGCTCCACATGCCTACCCTTCACGGCATGTTGCTGAACAATGTCAACATCCTGCTCAACGAGACTCCGCTCAAGAGCAGCACCGAAGATCCTGTTGCCCTCTTCAAAGAGGCATGCAAGAATGAAGAAGAAAACATCAACGTTCTTTTCAACACATTAAACGATGCGATGAAAGAACTGGCAGAAGAATAAGAGAAAAGCATCATTGATGACGAACACAGCACCAGATTCGAGAACCATCCGAATCCATATAGCGTAGAATCTCGTTATTCACTTCTTGGCGAATGGAGAGCATGGATTCTCGGTCGCAATCCACAGTAAAGTCAAGGTCTATATCTACCGAGAGTCTTGGCAGTTGGAAAACGGTGAGATTGATGGCTGTACCACCTTTCAGCACAAGAGATTTAGACAGCAAAGGACTGTCATGGAAATAGTTCTGTCATTGTTTCTAATTTTGCACAAAAATATAAAATCTAATTTGCTTATGCGAAAAATCAGAAACTTTTTATGCTTTTTTATATGTTCTTTCCATCTTAGTAACTACTCAGCACCCCTATGGGCATGAGTAATCGTCTTACTGTTGTACTA
>ERZ809407.551-NODE-551-length-40278-cov-5.562564_pt1 | contig 40278 bp, 37 predicted proteins | sample MGYA00520792_ERZ809407 | MGnify/ENA primary metagenome ERZ809407 (study PRJEB31576, sample SAMEA3212665) | Homo sapiens | biome: human-gut; feature: human gut; material: fecal | place: Sweden | collected 2012 ...
AAAAACGCCATATCAAGGCTTGTCCAACCTTGCTACGGCGTTTTAGGTGTAATCATAGAGGATGTTAAATTATTTTGAATTGCCGAAAGCCACATGGTTGCGGCATTTTCTGGTTGTGCATATATCAATGGCCCCACCGGTCCGACCGGTCCGACCGGTCCCACAGGTCCTACGGGTCCGACTGGACCGAGCGATACGCGCGCGGCGGCAGCTGTTGCCGATGCGACAAGCGTAGAGGACGTCGTCGAGCAGTTCAACGCGCTGCTGGCAAATCTCCGCGCAGCGGGTCTCCTCTCGACCTGAGCAATAAGCGGTGCGGCGCAAGCCGCACCGCGATACATATATAAAAGGAGGAATCATTATTTCCTACCGCGTCTGCGTTTACGCCATCTGCAAAAACGAGTCGCAGTTTGTCGAGCGCTTCATGGACTCGATGTCCGAGGCGGACGACATCTGCGTGCTCGACACGGGGTCAACGGACGATACGGTCGAAAGGCTCAAAGCACGCGGCGCACACGTCGAGCAGAAGATCATCACGCCGTGGCGCTTCGATGTCGCGCGCAATAAATCACTGAAGCTCATCCCTAAGGACGCCGATATCTGCTGCTGCATCGACCTCGACGAGCAGTTTCAGCCCGGCTGGCGCGAAAAGCTTGAGCGCGCGTGGCAGCCGGACACAACACGCGCCCGCTACCGCTACACGTGGAGCTTTCTGCCCGATGGGCGCGAGGGCTGCGTCTTCTGGACGGATAAAATTCATAAAAACGGCTGCTACCGCTGGGTGAATCCGGTGCACGAGGTGCTGCAATACACGGGCGACGGCGGCGAGCACTTTGTCGACGCCGAGGGCGTGCAGCTCGACCACCACCCCGACCCGAGCAAATCGCGCGGGCAGTATCTTCCACTTTTAGAGCTCGCCGTGCGGGAGGACCCACAAAACGACCGCAACCGCCACTACTTAGGCCGCGAGTACATGTTCCGCGGCGATTGGGCGCAGGCGGTCTCGACCCTGAAAGCACACCTCGCCATGCCGCAGGCCGTGTGGCGCGACGAACGCTGCGCCTCGATGCGCTACATCGCGCGCTGTCTGCGGCATTTGGGGCGCGAGGACGAGGCCGCGCTCTGGCTGCACCGCGCCATTGCGGAAGCGCCGCACCTGCGCGAGCCGTATCTGGAGTTCGCCGACCTGCTTTATCAGCAAAAGGACTGGTGCGGCGTCATTTTTATGGTAAACCGCGCGCTCGCGATCACCGAGCGCCCGCGCACCTATATCTGCGAGCCGTTCGCGTGGGGCAGCTTCCCCTACGATCTGCTGAGCATCGCGTACTTTCACCTTTCGCAGTGGGAAAGCGCGCTGAAAAACGCGGAAAAAGCACTTGCGCTTGCACCGGACGATGCGCGTTTGCAGGAAAACTGCGCACTGCTCAGGGCGAAAATTCAGAAAGAAAGCCGTATTTGATGGCTTTCTTCGGTTTTCAGTTGCTTTTTCTGCCGCCGTATGATAGATTATTAAAGATTACAAACCGAGGGGGCGCGGCAATGGAGCTGTGCGAACACTACTTACATTATATGAGCGCGCTGTGCGAGGGCACAATGTCCGCGCCGCCGGAGCTTGCGCTCACCGCCGATACCGCGGAGAAACGCGCCGCGCAGCTGCAAAGCGCGCTGAAAAGTATGAGCGTGCCGGACTTTGTGCGCCTGTGTGCCAAAAGCGCAGGCGACGAGCTGGACGAGGCGATGTTCGACGATTTCAGCGAGGAGGATTTTTCCCGCGCACTGCTGCAAATGCTCACCGCCGCGGCAGAACCGGAGGAAGTCGAGGAAAAGCCGCCCGCAGCAGAAAGCGCCCCCGATCCCGACGCGGGCAAGCACGCGTTCGAGGTCTTCTGCGACTGCGTGGAGCTCGACGAACAGCTCGTCGCGTACCTCATCGACATTTTGAAGCGCGGCGACAAGGCCGCGTTCTACAAGCTCTCGCAGGTCACGACGCAGCTGGACCTTGACCCGCGTGAATTTCTCTACTGGCTCGCCCATCGCGAGGACTACGGTACGGACGATGAGCGCGCCTGCGCGGCCATCATGGACGCATGCTTTGCGCGCCTGTATGAAGAAAAACAGGGTGAGCTTTTAGGCGCGCTGCTCTCGGGCGACCGGAAAACGTTCGAGCTCTTCCGCACGGAAGCGCCCGAGCTGCGGCATCTGCCTGCCGCGACCTATGAATGGTACAGCAAAAACTATTTGGACCGCGACTATCCGCTGCGGTTTATTCTAATGTGCAACGGCGTTGAATTTCCCGACACGCCGGAGGAGGACAAATGAACAGAGATGAAATGTACCTGTCGCTCGGCGTGAGCGACAAGGTGCTTCAATTCGGCGAGGCCGTTTTGGACGAGCTCAAGCCCCGCTTTGCCGAGATCGAAGAGATCGCCGAGCTCAACCAAGCGAAAGTCATCGGCGCAATGCAGAAAAACCGCGTGAATGCGACGCACTTCGCCGCCTCGACCGGCTACGGCTATGACGACGAGGGCCGCGACAATTTGGAGCGCGTCTACGCGAGCGCTTTCCACACCGAGGCCGCGCTCGTCCGCCCGCAGATCACCTGCGGCACACACGCGCTGGCCATCGCGCTATCCGCCAACCTGCTGCCGGGCGATGAGATGCTCGCCATCTCCGGCAAGCCCTACGATACGCTTGAGGAGGTCATCGGCCTTCGCGAAAGCCCGTGCTCGCTCAAGGAGTACGGCGTCAGCTATGCGCAGGTCGATCTGCTCGAAGACGGCAGCTTTGACTTCCCCGCCATCGAGCGCGCGTTGAACGGCAAGACGAAGCTCATCCACATCCAGCGCTCCAAGGGCTACTGCCCGCGCCCGACGATCTCGGTCGATGCCATCGGCGAGGCCATCGCGTTCTGCAAAAAGCTCCGCCCCGACGTCGTCATTATGGTCGACAACTGCTACGGCGAATTTGTCGAGGCGAACGAGCCGAGCGACTTCGGCGCAGATATGATCGTCGGCAGCCTTATCAAAAACCCCGGCGGTGGCCTTGCCCCGATCGGCGGCTACATCTGCGGCACGCAAAAATGCGTCGACCGCTGCGCCTACCGCCTCTCCGCGCCGGGACTCGGACAGGAGGTCGGCGCAAACCTCGGATTGATGCCTGCGCTGTATCAGGGCTTCTTCCTCGCCCCCAGCGTCGTCTCCGGCGCGGTCAAGGGCGCGGTGTTCGTCGCCGCGTGCTATGAAAAGCTCGGTTTCACGGTCGTCCCGTCCTCAAAGGAGGCGCGCCACGATATCATCCAGTGCGTCGAGCTTGGCTCGCCTGAGGGCATGGTCGCCTTCTGCAAGGGCATCCAGTCCGCCGCCGCGGTCGACAGCTATGTCGACCCTGTCCCCGCGCCGATGCCCGGCTACGACTCCGACGTCATCATGGCGGCAGGCGCGTTCGTGCAGGGCAGCTCCATCGAGCTCTCGGCCGACGGCCCCGTGCGCGAACCCTACGCCGTCTATTATCAGGGCGGCCTGACGTGGTACCATGCCAAGCTCGGCGTGCTGCTCTCACTCCAGAAGATGCTCGACGCCGGGCTCATCACCCTGCCGTAACGAAAACCTCCCCTTCGAAAAGGATACCACTTTTATATGCTCATCCGTAGAACACCCGCGACCAACCGGCATTTTCGCCGCCGTCCGCCCCCGCGTACTGTTTGTTTTTCCATCTGAACAAAAAATTCAACAGTACAAAGGAGTTTAACAATTCAATATGTGGTTCTGGCTTTCTCTGATCGCGCTGCTCTGCTGGAGCGGCAGCGACCTGTTTTCCAAGATCGGCTGTCAGGGGGAGGACGATCATCTCGCCCACCTCAAGATGGTCATTGCCGTCGGTACCGTGATGGGTCTTCACGCCGCGTTCGAAATTTTCATCGGCGGCACGGAGATCAGCTGGTCTATTATCTGGACCTATCTGCCCGTGTCGCTGCTGTACATCGGCTCGATGACGCTCGGCTATCTCGGCCTCCGCTACATTGAGCTGTCCGTCTCGTCGCCGATCTGCAATTCGTCTGGCGCGCTCGTCGCCGTGATGACGCTGCTGTTCGTCGGCGGTGAGGATTATTCCCCGCTCGCCCTCGGCGCGATTGTCCTCGTCTGCGTGGGCGCAATCGGCCTCGGTGTGGTGGATGCCACGGAGGACCCCGAGCTGCGCGCCGCCCGTCAGGCGGAGGGCAACCGCAAGTATTCCAAGAGCTTCCTGGCCCTCGCCCTGCCCGTGGCCTACTGCCTGCTCGATGCCGCCGGCACCTTTGCCGACAACCGCGTGCTCGAAACGCTGGACGAGGGCAGCGCAAACTGCGCCTACGAGCTGACGTTCCTGTTTGCCGCGGTGCTGTGCTTCATCTACGTGGTCTTCATCAAGAAGGATCGCCTGCTGCCCAAGCGAGAAGCGCCGAAGTACATCGGCGCCATCTGCGAAACGGCCGGTCAGTTTGCCTATATCTATGCCATCGCGGACACATCGCACCTTGCGATGTCCGCGCCGATCATCAGCTCCTACTGCGCGGCTAGCGTGCTGTGGAGCCGCCTCTTCCTGAAGGAAAAGCTCTCGTGGAAGCACTACGCGATGATCCTGCTCGTCGTCATCGGCATCGCCGTGATGGGCGTGTTCGATATTTGATTTTTATGCACAAAAAAGGATCGTTCCCGCCTTGGCGGGAACGATCCTTTTTCCCTTTCAAGCCTTCTTGATGGGATGGCGGATGACCGTCTTCCGTTTTTCCACCACGACGCGGCGCGGGTCGGAGAGATAGATCTCGTGGTGCAGGCGGACGTCGTTCAGGTCGTTTTCATACCCGTTTTCGCGCAGAAATGCGTCCATCTTTGCAGCGGATTCCGGTTCATCGTCGAACGAGCCAAGGTGCATGATCTGCACGCAGAGCCCCTCGTCGACGGCCAGAAATTCCGCTTTCGAGCAGTCGAGCTTTTTCTTCTTTGCTGCCGCCTCGACCGCCCAGTCGAAGTCCGCTTTCGTGACGAAATCCGGCAGGCGCAGGACAGAGATCCAGCGAAAATCCGATTTTCGGCCGTAGTCGACCGTCTCCGTGTCCGGCATCTGCCAGAAGCCCTCGAGCGGCGGCACAACATAGTCGAAAAAGCCTTCGATCTCGTGTCCCGCGCGCTTGCTCATCTTGAGCGTGTAGGCCACGGCGTATAGTACGCCGATGGCGCGCTGATACGCGCCGTTTTCCTCGTTTGGGTCACCCTCGCCGCGCACGGCGATATAGTTTGCGCGCGGCACGGTGACGATCTCCGGCTTTGCCTTCGGCAGGTAAAATTCCCTGTATTCTTTCTTGAAGTCAAAGGACATGGTCTTCTCCTTTTTCAGTCCAGTGGGATGTCCAGCACGTTCACACCGCGCTTGAAGGCGTATTCGATCGTCGAACGCGTCCCGCCGCGCGCGCCGTCGTTCACGGCGATCAGCAGGCTCGCATGATCGACCATGTAGCGGTTGCGCCGCTGCATGCAGCCCGGCGTGTAGCTCTGCTGCACCATGGTCTCGTAGTCGCAGCGAGCTAAAATGTCGCGGTAGCGGGATTTTTGCGCTTCGCCCCAGCCGTCCGCCTGCGAGGGACACGGGATGGCCGCCTCGAGCGTGATGTGCGGGTATGTGCTTTTCAGCGCCAGCACGGTTTCGGCAAAGTAGAGGTCGCAGCCCTCGGCCATGCCGCAGATGAAATGCTCCATTCCCTCGTGGATGGCGCTCTCCACCGCGGCGCGCAGCTTCGCCTTGAGGGCGATACAACGAAGGTCGCTTTCATCTTCTCCCCACGGCAGCTTCCCCGGCCGGTGGCCGGTGAATGCGCAGGAACAGGGTCTCCCCCGCATGGACATCGCCTCCTTTTCTGTCATTATAGAACATTCGTTCGTCTTTGTAAAGCATTTTCCCTCTTGACAAACCGAAAATTTGTCGTATACTCTAACCATCAACTGAATCACTTGTCTTCGAGGCGGGGTGAAACTCCCCACCGGCGGTTACAGTCCGCAAGCGGTATTTTTTTATCGCACGAACCGGTGAAATTCCGGTACCGACGGTCACAGTCCGGATGAGAGAAGATGTGCTGCGCGCGATCTACCACGCAATTTTCACGCTCTTTTGCGTCATGCACCTTGGAAGACTTGTTCTTTCAGGGGAAATGACAAAAAGGAGTGTATTTTTATGTCCGAACCCAATGTAAACGCCATCCCCACCACCCGCGCAACTCACCACAGCCGTACCCACAAGCTGACGGTGACCGCCATGCTCTCGACCGTCGCATTTTTGCTGATGTTCATCGAGTTCCCGATCCCCGCGCTCATCCCCGCGTTCGTCAAGCTCGACATCTCCGATCTCCCCGAGCTGCTCGCGGCGTTCTCGCTCGGCCCCATCTACGGCGTGATCGTCACGCTGCTCAAGAACGTGCTGTTCTCTGTGCTGCACGGCACGTCTTCCGCGTACGTCGGCGAGCTCTTCAACTTCATCATGGGCAGCGTCTTCTCCTTCTCCGCAGGCTTCATCTATCAGCGCAGGAAGTCCCGCAAGAGTGCCCTCACCGGCGCGCTCGTCGGCGCGTTGCTGATGGCGGTGCTGTCTGTGCCCCTCAACTACTTTGTGGTCTACCCCGCCTACGTTGTGTGCTATCACCTGCCGCTTGAAGCCATCATCGGCATGTATCAGGCCATCCGTCCCTCGACCAACGGCCTTCTTGAGTGCCTGATGGTCTTCAATATGCCGTTCACCTTTGTCAAAGGCATGATCGACGTGGCGCTGTGCTTCCTCATCTACAAGCCGCTCTCCCCGCTGCTGCACAAATAATATCAGAAAGGAGCTGCTCGTCCATGGCGCTCGACTGGGGCATTCTCCACTGGATTCAGAACAACATCACCTGCCCGTTTCTCGACGCCGTGGTCCCCAAGCTCACGATGCTCGGCAACGCCGGCATCATCTGGATCCTCGCAGGCGTTCTCCTGCTGTGCACAAAAAAATACCGCCGTCAGGGCGCGCTCGTGCTGGTGGGTCTGCTCGCGGGACTTCTCGTCGGAAATGTTGCGCTCAAGCATCTCGTCGCGCGCTCGCGGCCCTGCTGGCTCGATCCCTCCGTGCAGCTTTTGATTGCCACGCCGACGGACTACTCGTTCCCCTCGGGACACACGCTGTCCTCGACGATCGCCGCAACGATCCTGACGAAGACCGACCGGCGTTTCAGCTATGTTGCCATTCCGCTCGCGGTGCTCATCGCCCTGTCGCGGCTGTATCTGTACGTCCACTTCCCGAGCGACGTGTTTGCCGCAGCGCTGCTGGGTCTTCTGATCGGCGAGCTGACGTTCCGCTATGGCGGAAAGCTGCTCGACAAAATTTCCCGCAGGCAAAAGCAATAAAGAAACCCCGCACACCGTTTCAAAACGGTGTGCGGGGTCTTTACATTTTGGGCATTTATACCTTTTTCGCCGCAAGGAACAAATTCGGCGGCGCGGGAAAGAGATTCTCCCGCTCCAGCACCGCGAACCCCGCGTCGGCGACCGACCGTTCGAGCGAGCGCATCGTGTCAAATGCAACGTAGGGGCGTTTGCCGATCTTGTATTCGAACCACTTGCGCACTCGCTCGCGCGTGAGCCCCTCTCCCAGACAGTCCGATACCAGCAGCAGCGTTCCCTGCGGCTTCAAGAGCGCGCGGATGCGCGCAAGCGCCGCGCTCCGATCTTCGATGTAGAGCAGCACATTGCAGGCCAGCACCGCATTGAAAGATCCCTCTACAAGGCAGCCGTCGAACAGATCCGTCTGCGTGACGGTCACGTTCTCCACGCCCTGCGCTTTGACTTTTTCCTGCGCGCGGCGCACCATTTCACCGGATACGTCGATCGCGCGCACGGACTGTACCGCGGGCGCGACCGCAAACGTCACGATCCCCGTCCCGCAGGCAAAGTCCAGCACGGCATCCGTCGGCTTGAGATATTTTTTGAAGTGCGCGGCGGTCTTCTCATAGGCCTCCGCGTAGTGGTTGCCGACCTGCGCGTCGTAATTCTGCGCACGGCCGTCCCAAAACTCGCTCACCGTCGGCATACCGTTTTCCTCTCTCTTTTTTCTCTTTTCGATCAGGCGTTTTTCTTTTCGCCCTTGAACACCATGTGGATGCCGTCGCTGCTCGTGAGATACGCCATCGGGCCGTAGGCCTTGATGCCGAACTCCAACACGTCGCCCACATGGACCCTGTCCTTCACGGCCTCGACGTCGAGGATCGTGTGGTCGGACGAAGCGCCGATGACCTCGATACCCTCCATACGCGGGACAAGATCGAAGCAGTTGCCGTAGTCCACGCGGCCCATCGCGACGAGCGCGCGGCGGCGGATGCCGCGATCCTCGTAGTGGCCGACCTCGCCGAAGGCGTCCACACCCAGCTCGCCGACCGGAAAGCTCGGCTTGTCGCGGCACTCGATGACCTCGGCCTTGATCGTCAGCACATCCTTATGCAAAAAATCAGGGGAGAAATTGTCCGACTCTCCGCGAAGCCCGATATCGCCGAGACGCAGCAGATTGATGCGGTAGGGCATCGTGCCGTTCATTGCCATATAGGCCGAGGTGGATGCACCGCCGCTGATATAGTCGAGAGGTCTTCCGATCTCGTGCTCAATGTCTGCCGCCAGACTGACGAGCGCCTGCATATTGCGCTTGGTCGGCAAAACAGAGCCGTAGCAGCTCAAATTGACGCCCACGCCCGCAAGGCGCAGGTTCTTGAGCTCATGCTCGATCTCGAGCGCGGCATCAAGCGCATCCTCCTCGTTCCAAAAGCCTTCGCGCAGGTCGCCGAGATCCATCATCAGGATGACCTCGTGCACCTTGCCCTGCTTTTTGGCCTCTTCGTTCAGCGCACGCAGCACGGTAATATCACTCTGCAGGCTGATGTCACACAGCTCCACCACGTCGGGGAGCTCGGAGAGCATCGGGATACGAATGAGCATCAGCGGCTTTTTGCAGATACCCGCCTCACGGATCGCGCGCATCTGGCTGATGCGGGACGTGGCGATGAACTTCACGCCACTCTCTTCATAAACGCGCACGATCTCCGGCAGCGACGACACAGCCTTGACGACGCCCGCGACCTCGATGAGCGAATCATGGCAGCGCTCTACGAGCGCTGCCAGATTCGCTGCCAATTTATCGAGATCGAATTCCACACAGGGATATTGATTCCGATTCATTGTCATGATTTTTTAATTCCTTTAGGTAGGGACCTTTCTGTTGGGTCGCTAACTGATTTACTGCGCGACTTTCTTGCTCTTCTTGAAGGGCTTGCCCGCAAGATCCTTGAGCGTCCAGCCGATCAGCACGCACAGCCAGTTGATGATGGGCATCAGCCAGTTGAAGATGGCCCAGGGACCGTAACCGCCGGCGCCCCAAGGAGCGATGTTCAGGGTGTCCTTAATGAACACACCACAGGTGTTCCAGGGGATCAGAGCGGAGGTAACGGTACCGGCACCTTCAAGGGCAGAGGACAGAACTGCCGGGTGCACGCCCATCTTGTGATACTCCTCGGCATACATACGGCCGGGAACCACGATGGAGATGTACTGCTCGGGCATGGTGGCGTTGGAAAGAACGCAGGTCACTTCGGTCAGGCCAACGAGAGCCGCAGGGCCCTTGGCAAACTTCTTGAGGGCGTTGACGATGACCTCGAGCTGGTGGGTCTCCTCCATGATACCGCCGAACATCATGGCGATGATCGTCATGGAGACGGAGGACATCATACCCATGATACCGCCGCTTTCCAGGAGTCTTGTCATGGTGTAGCTCGTTTCGGGAGAAAGACTGGCTTCGAACATGGCGAGCGCTTCGTCGGAGAAGTAGTAGCCGTTCTTACCATAATCGAAGATGGTTCCGAGCGTGCAGGCACCGGGCTGGAAGATGAGGCCCAGGATGACACCGGCAACAATGCCGAGGGTGATGCCGGGGATCGCGGGAACCTTCAGGGCAACTGCCACGATAACGACGACCGGAGGCAGGAGCAGCAACGGGTTGATGTTGAAGATACCGCCCTCCGCGGCGTTCAGCGCGTTGGAGAACTCGATCACGCGGGACATATCCGCATCGCCGCCGTGATACTGCATCACACCGAGAACGCCGAAGAAGATCAGGGTGATGGCGTAGGTGATGCCGGTGGGCAGCATCATGGCCTTGACGTGGGTGATAACGTCCGTACCGGCCATGGCGGGAGCGAGGTTCGTCGTATCGGACAGCGGGCTCATCTTATCGCCGAAGTAGGCGCCGGAGAGGACCGCGCCGGCGGTCATGCCGGGGCTCATGCCAAGGCCGAAGCCAATGCCCATCAGGGCAACGCCCATCGTGCCCATCGTGCCCCAGGACGTACCGGTGGCAAGAGAGGTGATGGAGCAAATGAGAACGCACGCGATGAAGAAAATCGCGGGCTTGAGGACTTTCAGGCCGTAATAAATCATCGTAGGCACAACGCCCGCGTTGATCCACACGCCGATCAGGATACCGACGATGATCAGGATGCAGATGGACTGCAATGCTTTGTAGATGCCGTCCATCATGGACTTTTCAACTTCATCCCACTTATAACCGAGATGCAGCGCCATCAGGGCGGCAGCCATTACGCCAACAAACATGGGTACGTGCGGGTCAACACCGAAGATGATGATACCGACCGCGAGTGCCGCGATCAGGATCGCCAGCGTCAACAGGGCTTCCCACAGTTTGGGCATTCTTTTTTCCTTACTCATAGTGTTACCAACCTTTCGAAATTTTGGGGGTCGCTTCGCTATTTGTATGGATATCTATGCATTCATTTTAGCATGATCCCATAGCGATAGCAAGTGTTTTTGAATGGTGAACGCAGTTTTACGGTAATGCTCTTTCCTTCTTCAATTCTCGTGGTATCTACCGATGCAGGTTTTGGATCGCACTCCTCCTTTTGGATTTTACACTGGCACAACACAAGGGGTGAAATGCTGCTTGTAAAATGCAGAAAATACCTCTCTCCCCGGCCCGCCGATCCCCCATCGGCAGGCCGGGGATGAGGTCATGTATACTTCCGGCATGGCACGGGAAGGGAACCCGTGCCGCCGGCCTCGCAGGCAAGAAACGCGAGGTAGTATCCGAGATAATTACCAGCCGAGCTTGGTCATGGCCTCGTCAACAGCCTTGATGACAATGTCGATCTCCTCTTCATTGACGATCAGCGGCGGGACAAAGCGCAGGACGTTGCCGTTGGTGTTGTTGATCAGGACCTTGCTGTCCTTGAAGCACAGGTCGACGACGGGCTGGCCGGAGGGCTTGTTGAGCTGGATGCCGTCGATCAGGCCGAGGCCGCGGATCTCGTTGACCGCGTCGGGGTGGTTCTTCTCGATGACCTTGTGCATCTGGTCACGGAAGTACTCGCCCATCTTGCGGGAGTTCTCGATGACGCCGTCGTTGATCATCACGTCAAGCGTGGTGGCAGCGAGTGCGCAGGCGAGAGGACCGCCGGCGAAAGTGGAGCCGTGGGTGCCGGGCGTCAGGGTCTTGGCAGCCTCACCGCGGGCGCAGACAGCGCCGATGGGCACGCCGGAGCCGAGCGCCTTGGCCATGGAGCAGGTATCGGGCTCAACGCCGTAGTTCTGATGCGCGAAGAGCTTGCCGGTACGGCCAGAGCCGACCTGGACCTCGTCGAACATGAGGAGGATGCCCTTCTCATCGCACAGGTCACGCAGGCCCTGCAGGAATTCCTGGGAAGCGGGACGCACGCCGCCCTCGCCCTGGACAGGCTCGGTCAGGATGGCGCAGACGTACTCGTCCATGATGTCCTTGACGGACTGGAGGTTGTTGAACTCAGCATAGCGGAAGCCGGAGGGCAGGGGCTCGAAGTAGCGGTGCACCGCATACTGGCCGGTGGCCGTGCAGGTCGCGAGGGTGCGGCCGTGGAAGGAGTTCTTCATCGTGATGACGACGAAGCGCTCGGGATGGCCGTGATCCTTGGCGTACTTGCGGGCGAGCTTGATCTGGCCTTCGTTGGCCTCAGCGCCGGAGTTGGCGAACAGCACCTTGTCGAAGCAGCTGTTCTCGACGATGAGCTTCGCGGTCTGGACGGCGGGCTCATTGTAGAAGTAGTTGGAGCAGTGCAGAATCGTGTGGGCGCGCTCTTCGAGGCACTTCACGATCGCGGGATGGCAGTGACCGAGACCGTTGACGGCGATACCGCCGATGAAGTCGAGGTACTTGTTGCCGTCCTTATCGAAGACGTAAGCGCCTTCGCCGCGCTCGATGGAAAGGGGCATACGGACATGGTTGCCATAGAGATACTTGTCGCCGTTCTCGATGACTTCGGCGTTGGTCTTGAACTTTTCGATCATTATTATGTCCTCCTATAATAAATTGGGTGTATGTTTTACCATTTGATGCCGACACTCGGCTGTGCGGTACCGATCGTGGTACCGGTGCCCTCGTTCGTGAAGGCCTCGTAGAGCACGGAGTGCGGCTTGCGGCCATCGATGATGTTGACGCTCGTCACGCCCTCTTCGATGGCCTGCACGCAGCAGTCGACCTTCGGGATCATGCCGCCGGCGATCGTGCCCTTGTCCTTGAGCGCCTTGACATCCTCGATGTTCAGATAGCTGATGACGTCGCGGATCTTGATGTCGTTGCACAGGCCCTCGATATCGGTGAGGATCACGAGCTTTTCAGCGCCCAGCGCGGAAGCGAGCTTGCCCGCGGCGGTATCGCCGTTGATGTTGAAGGTGTGGCCCTGACCGTCGGTGCCGACGGGGGCGATGACGGGGATGTAACCCGCGTCGAGCATGGCGAAGATGGGCTTGGGATCGACATAGTCGATGTCGCCCACGTAGCCGTGGACCTCGTCGCGCTGGTGGCAGTGATAGATGTCACCGCTGACGCCGGAAAGACCGACCGCCTTGCCGCCAAGCTTGTTGATGAAGCCAACGAGCTCGGTGTTCACCTGGCCGACGAGCACCATCTCGACAACACGCATGATGTCGGCGGAGGTGTAGCGCAGGCCCTCGATGAACTCGACGGGGATGTCGAGCTTTTCGAGCATCTTGTTGATGCCGGGGCCGCCGCCGTGGCTGAGCACGGGCTTCATGCCGAGAAGCTTGAGCAGCACCACGTCGTGCATGACGGCGTCCTTGAGCTCTTCGTTGATCATGGCGTTGCCGCCGTACTTGATGACGATGATCTTACCCTGATACTTCTGAAGGTAAGGCATTGCCTCCATCAGAGTTTCGACCTTGTTTGCGATATCGCTCATGGTGGAGCCTCCTTCAAAAATTAGGTGCGGTAGTCGCCGTTGATCTTGACGTAATCGTAAGTGAGGTCGCAGCCCCAGGCCTTGGCCTCGCCGTCGCCCTGATAGAAGCGGACGATGACGGTAATGTCATGCTCGGTGAGGACCTTCTTGGCGAGCTCTTCGCTGAAGTCCGCGCCGAAGCCGTCCTTCATGACCTGCACTTCGCCGGCAGCGCTCTTGATGATGCAGTCGGCACGGGTCGGGTCAACGTCTGCGCCCGAGTAACCGGCAGCGGCCATGATGCGGCCCCAGTTGGCGTCGCGGCCGAAGACGGCAGCCTTGAAGAGCATGGAGCCCGCGATGGACTTGGCGACCAGGCGCGCGTCGTGCTCGGTGGGCAGGCCGTAGGCCTCGACCTCAATGAGGTGGGTCGCGCCTTCACCGTCGGAAGCGACGCGGCGGGCCATATCGGTGCAGATGGCGAGCACGAGGTCGGCCATCGCCTTCTTGTCTTCTTCGGTCTTGATCTCAACGCCGGAAGCGCCGTTGGCGAGCAGGAAGATCGAGTCGTTCGTGGAGGTGTCGCCGTCGACGGTGCACATGTTGAAGCTCTTATCCACAGCCGCGGAGAGCATCTTCTGCAGGTCTGCGGGATCCGCCTTGGCGTCGGTCGTCACGTAGACGAGCATCGTCGCCATATTGGGGTGGATCATGCCAGAGCCCTTGGCCATCGCGCCGATCTTCACCGTGCCGGTGGAGAGCTGCAGCTCATAGGCGCACTCCTTGCGGACGGTATCGGTGGTCATGATGGCGTAGGCAGCCTCGGAGCCGTTCTCCTTGGCAAGCTTTGCGGGAATGATCTCGCGGATGCCCTGAAGCACCTTGTCGACCGGAAGTCTCTGGCCGATGACGCCGGTGGAGCAGACGAACACTTCGTCCTCGCCGAGGCCGAGCAGCTTTTCCGCCTCGCGCTCAACAGTGCGGGCGTCTTCGATGCCCTGCTTGCCGGTGGCGGCGTTGGCGTTACCGGAGTTGATGACGACGGCGCGGGCCTTGCCCTTTTTCAGGATCTCGCGGTCAAGGATGACCGGAGCAGCGCAGAACTTGTTCGTGGTGAAGCAGGCCGCGCAGGAGCAGGGCAGGTCGGAGTAGAGAACAGCGACGTCGGGCTTCTTGTTCTCGCGCTTTTTGATGGCGGTGTAGACCGCGCCGGCGGTGAAGCCCTGCGGCGTGGTCACGCCGCCCTCGATCTTTTTCAGATTGGACATATGTGGGGGATCTCCTCTCTTATATGTTAGTTTAACAGCACTCTTGCCAAAATCGGGTCGAAACTCGTCGAACCGAAAATTACGGATACATCGGGGGCATCATGAGGCCGGTGGTCTCGGGCAGGCCCATGATGAGGTTCATGTTCTGGATGGCCTGGCCGGCTGCGCCCTTGCCGATGTTGTCGATCACGGAGGAGACGATCAGGCGGTGGGTACGCGCGTCGAAGGTCGGGGTCATCTCGCAGAAGTTCGTGCCGTAGACCCACTTGGTCTGAACGGGCAGGCTCGCCGGGAAGACCTTGACGAAGGGCTCATCCTTGTAGAAGTCCTTGTAGAGCTCGTAAACTTCCTCGTTGGTGAAGTCCTTGTCGCAAGTTGCGTAGATGGTAACCTCGATGCCGCGGACCTGGGGCAGGAGGTGCGGCTGGAAGTTGATGTACTGCCAAGTCTCGGGCTTCATCAGATCCTTGCCGGTGATGTAGGCGATGTTCTGCTCGATCTCGGGCGTGTGGCGATGGCCGCCGCCGAGGGCGTAAGCGCAGAAGTTGTTCTCCGCCTCAGTGAGGAGCTTGTTGAGGGCGGGACGGCGGCCTGCGCCGGTGTAGCCGCTCTTGGCATCGATGACGATGGTGTTGTCAACGATGTGACCGGCCTTGAGCATCGGCTGCAGGCCGAGGGTGGAAGCGGTGGGATAGCAGCCGGGGTTAGCGATGAGCTTCTTGCCCTTGGCAAGGTCGCGCATGACCTCAGGGATGCAATAAACAGCGTCGTGGGTCATCTTGGCGTCGGGGTGCTTCTGGCCGTACCACTTCTCCCAGACGTCGACATCGCGGAAGCGGATGTCAGCGCCGATATCGATGATGGCGCAGTCCTCAGCGAGCACGATCTCCGCCCACTTGGCCACGTCGCCAGAGGGGACCTGGATCATGATAACATCGCTCTTCTTCGCGGTCTCGCGGACGTTCTCCTCCGTGAGGTCCATGATGACCTGATCATAGAAGCCGCGCAGAGCGGGATGATGCGTAGAGATGGCATCGCCGACACCGTAGGTATCGAGCACGTTGACAAGCTCTCCCTCGTGGTGGTTGACCATCATGCGGAGCACTTCGCCGCAAACATAACCGGTAGCACCGATGCAGGAATAATGGATCATGTCTGTTTTCCTCCTTGTTGATTCGACATTTTGTCTGACAATTTTGTACTGCTTGGAAAATCCCGTGTGTAGGCATTGAATTTTCTTTGGTAATATTGTATAATCCAAAAGCAGTTTTGAAAAGCGAATATATTTTTATATGCGCATTCCAAAATGGAATCTTTGAGGTATTGTTGATTATTGAGGGCATTTATAATGAGTATTCGTAAATATATTGCCTATCTCCGCACTGTGGAGACCGGCAGCATCACTCAGGCGGCGAACGAATTGGGCTATACGCAGTCCGCCGTGAGCAAGATGATCTCCGACCTTGAGCAGGACTGGCAGGTCAAGCTCTTAACGCGCAACCACTCCGGCATCGAAATTTCCTCCGACGGCATGGTGCTCCTGCCCACGATCCGCGAGATCGTCAAGGACTATGAGGACCTCAACTTTGCCGTGTCCGAGCTGCATGGCGTGCAGTCCGGCACGCTGCGCCTCGGGTGCTTTACAAGCCTTGCCATCAGCCTGCTGCCGGAAATTCTGAAGGACTTCCACCAGACGTACCCCAACATTCAGATTCAGCTGATGACTGGCGAGTATTATGAAATTTCCGAATGGCTGCGCCGCGGCGCGATCGACTGCGGCTTTCTTGCCATCCCCGCCTCCAACGACTTTGAGACGACGCCCATCCTGCACGACACGATGGTCGCCATTCTCCCAAAGGATCACCCGATGGCGGACGCGTCCTTCTTCCCGCTCGAGCAGCTGCCGCACGAGAACTTCGTGCGCCTGATGGAGATCGAAGACTACGAATTCAACCGCCTGCTCGACCATTACAACATCCACCCCGAGGTCACCTACGACACGACGAGCGACTTCGCGCTCTTGTCCATGGTCGAGGCGGGACTTGGCGTCAGCATCGTGCACAGCCTGCTCATCAAGCCCGAGCGCTATCATGTCGCCGTGCTGCCGCTCAACGTCAAGCAGTCGCGCGAGATCGGCATCGCCGTGAAAAAAGGCTTCCTCCCCTCCACGATCACGCAGCTTTTCCTCCAGCATGTGGTCGACTACACCAAGGATATGGGCGAGATCACCGTCATCCGGCACTGAGTTTTTCTTGAAAAATCAGGGAAAATTTCATTTTCCAACCGGCGGTTGGAAAGGATTTTCCCCGATTCAACCACCGCGCCATTGTCAATCCTCCCCATGCCCCCTATACTGAGTCCATAACCGGTGATTCAAAGCCGCGGCTGCAGCACGGGGCAAGGAAGGACCAACATGTTACGATCGGCGATCAGGCGTTTGCACACGATGTGCTGCCTGAATATGAGGGAAACGTCGGCGCCTGACTTCCCGTTCGACGCGGGACACCCGCTCATCGCGTTTCCAACGCTCACTTTACTATTATAATGCAGTGCAGGAGGATAGACAACTTGGAAGAATCGACAATGGGCGCGCGCATTCTGCGCCGCCGTAAAGAAAAAGGACTGACACAGGAGGCGCTGGCAAACAAGCTCGGTGTGAGCAATCAGGCCGTGTCAAAGTGGGAGGGCGATGTCTGCTGCCCCGACCTGCAGCTTTTGCCGCTGCTGGCCGACACGCTGGAGCTCAGCCTCGACGAGCTCTTTGGACGCGAAAGCATGGCAAAAACCGCCCAAAAAGCGGAAGCGGACAGCCAGATTTTGCCCATTGCGGCAGAGCTGCCGTGGGAGGATGACGACACCATCCACGCCGTGCTCTTCCAGGGGCACCGGCTGCTCCAGCCGAAACAGGGGAGCCTGTTCCGCCACGACAAATATGACGAGATCCGCAAAACCGTCGAGCTGCACTTTTCCGGCACGACGCAGGATATTTACAGCGACTTTTCCGTCGTCTGCACTGATTCGACGATCTCCGGCAGCGTCAGAGCCGGTGACGGCGTGACCTGCGCCGACGTCGGCGGCGATGTGTCCGCGGGCGATGACGTGACCTGCGGCAATGTCGGCGGCAATGTGCAGGCGGGCGACAGCGTGCACTGCTCCGGCGACGTGCAGGGCAATGTCCGCGCGAGCGACAGCGTCACCTGCGGCAATGTCGGCGGCGACGTGTCCGCAAACGACAGCGTCCGCTGCGGCGAGGTCAAGGGCAATGTCCGCGCAAGCGACAGCGTCACCTGCGGCGACATCAGCGGCAGCGTGAGCGCCGAGCGCGTGCGCTGCACCAAAGCCGGCGGCGAAGAGCAGGAGAGCTTTACTTTCACCAAGAAGGGCAAGAGCTTTTCCTTCCCTCTCCGATAAAACCGTAAAAGCGCGGCCTTAAAAGGTCGCGCTTTTTTCCTTGTCATCGCGGCGGGTTTGTGTTACCATAACTTTGACAAAGGAAAAGGTGGGAGAAACATGGAAAATACCTTCAAGAGTTCTGTCTTCGGCGGCTTCAACCGCGATGACGTCATTCGTTATATCGAAAAAACCTCGCTCGAGAGCAAGCAGCAGATCGAAGCGCTCGAGCAGGAGAGCGACGGCCTCTGCCGCGAGAATGCAGAGCTGCGCGACAAGCTCGCCGCCGCCGAGTGCGAGCGTGACAAGCTTGCCGAGTCCTATTCGACCGTGTCCAGCGCGCAGGACGCGCTCAAAAAGGGTCTGACCGCCGCGCAGGAGACGATCTCCGAGCTGCGCGCGCAGATCGAAGAGGGCGCGCAGAAGCTCGCGAGCGCCAAGGCCGACTGCGATCGCCAGCTGAAAGCCAAAGACGACGCTGCCGAGCAGCGCATCGCCGAGCTCGAAGCCCAGCACGCCGAACGCCTTTCCGCCGCCGAGCGGGAGCGCAAACGCCTTTTGGGCGAGCTGGACGAGCTCCGCCCGCAGGTGGAGGAATACGGCCGCGTCAAGGCTCACATCGCCGACATCGAGCTCTCCGCCCGCGAGCGCGCCGATGCGCTCGACGCCGCCACGCGCGAGCGTTTGCAGGCGATGATCGCAGCGTGCCGAGAGCAGTGCGAGCAGGTGCTCTCAACGCTCGGCGCGACGTGTGAGAGCGTGTCGAACGAGCTCAAGCGCGCGGACACCGCCGTCGCGCAGCTGCCCGAGGCGTTCACCACGCTGGAAGGCCAGCTCGACGAGCTCAAAAAGTTAGAGCAGTGACAAGATAGCAAAAAAGAAGTGCGTTCCCGTTAGGAACGCACTTCTTTTTATGCTAATTCGCTGTACTGATTAAAAATGTCTGCAAACTCGTCCAGATGCTCGCGCAGGTCGTCGGGCGCCTCGGTGCGAAAGTAGAGCACCTCTCCCCCGCGGCGCAGGATAAGAAACTGGTGGACTTCGTCCGGTTCATTTGGAAGCCGGGTATTTGGTTTGATAAATTCTGCGTAGTACGCCTCGTCAAAGCTGTCGAGCTTCAATTCCCGCGCGCCGCTGCCCATAAAATAGTCCCGCAGCTCGCGCGTCAGAGGCTTTGCCAGCGCGGAAATGCGCGGGGCGTAGAAGTCCACTTCTGTGCTCAGCTGCTCCCAGCCGTCGATCATTCCCGCATACGGTGTTTCGCCGACGGAGTACACATGCCCGCCGAGCGGCGTCGAAAGATCGCGCTGATCGCACCAGTCGAACGGATTGCCGCCGAGCTCTTCGGCGCGAAGATAGGGCAGCGTCGGCTCGTCATAGGCATCGCCGTACTTGCTGTATCCCCCTTTTCCGAAGAGCACCGCGACCATCAGCACAACGACAATGAGCGAAAGCGCGCGATCCACTCCAGCCCAGCGGTTGCGCGGCATCTGCTCCACATACTCGCAGTCCTCCATCGCGCGTTTGAGCGTACGCATCTCTTTCCGCTCCTGCGCGCCGCTGAACATACCGATGATGCTGCCAAGGAGTAGCGAAACACCTTGAATCACATCATTCTTCGGCATCGTGAGCAGCGACAGTAGCGGGATACTCCACGCGTAAAACACAAGAAAAATGAGCCCCGCGTCCATCAGCAGATAGACCAGCGGCAGAAAATAGCTGCGGCGCAGCTTTTTGCACAGTCTGCGGTAGCCATAGGAGTCCGTACAGTCCTTCGACGTTGGAACATGCGCGGTTTTTTCGCCGCGCCAGATGTAGAAAATGCCGTCCTTCGTCCGGCAGACGTACTCCCAGCCCAGGCGGGCGCGCTTTTCGCGCAACAGCTCGTCGGGGTCGTCATCGTCCGCGGCGGGTTCCAGGTGATAGCGGCAGTCGCGCGGCTCGCCGATCACAAAATCGTCGTAGCGGAGCAGGAGCTTCCCCTCCGCCGCGCGCTCGGAAAGCCACTGCTCGATGCCGCGCGGGTCATAGGCGCTGGGCACAAAGCGGATGCTCTTCGTCTCGGGCTCATTCTCTTCGTTCGGCGCAGTCCCTCCGCTCTCCGGAAGCTCTGTTGTCTCGCGCAGGTTTTCGTCCATTCGCGCTCCCTCCTCTCTTCTCTCTATGGCAAAGTATAAAGAAGCGAGGGGGATTTTTCAAGCAAGTTCAGCGAGCATTGACAAAAATCGCGCGCAAGTTTATTGTTACATCGCAAAAAAGGCAGGAAATTCCTGCCTTTTCTCGTTTCACAGCAAAATCGGCTGAATTTGTCTTCCCTCCAGCGCCGCCTCGGCCGTCGGGATAATTTTGCGGAAGTCCGCGATCAGCGACGTGGGCTTCGCCTCGGCGTTGTCCTGCCCAAAGGGGACAAAATAGTAGTTCTTGCGGTTCAGCAGCACCGCGATGTTCGGCGCGCTCGCGGATAAGCCGTCATTCGTCGCAATAGCAAGCACAACGGGCTTGCCGTTGCGCAGGTGCCCCTTCGCCGCCATCGTCACCGCGCCGTCCGTGATGCCGTGGGCGAGCTTGGCAAGCGTGTTTCCCGTGCAGGGCGCGATGACGAGCACCTCCATCGCCCCCTGCGGGCCAAGGGGCTCGGCTTCGACGATATCGCGCACGGCCTTTCTCCCCGCCAGCGCCTCCACGCGGGTGACGAAGTCCTCCGCCGTGCCGAAGCGCGTGGAATACTTCGCTGCGTTTTCCGACAGAATCGGGACGATCTCATGCTCGCGTGCGATGTCCTCGTAGAGTTTCAGCAGCTCGGGATGGTTGCAGAACGAGCCGCAAAAGGCAAATCCGATCTTCATGCTTCCTCCTTGATGAGTCGACATAACGTCTTTTTGATGGCGCGCGCCGCCGTCTCTGGCGCGACGCGCCCGGGCAGTCCCCCTGCCTTGAGATACGAAAGGCGCAGCGTTTCGACCGCGTCCATGTCAAAGCCGCTCGCGCTCGCAAGCTCGATGAGCAGACAGTCCGGCGGCAGCTCGGCAAGGAGCGTTTCGTCCAATACCTGATGCGGCACGGTGTTGAACACCACGCGGAATTCCCCCAGCGTGCCGGAGAGGCGGTTCGTGTGCAGCGGCGCGTAGCCGAACGCGTCGATCCACGCAAGGTCCGACCGCTTGCGCGCGCTGACGCTGACCTTCGCTCCCAGCGCGCTCAGATCGTGCGCGAGCACCTTTCCGATGCGGCCAAAGCCGAGCACGAGGCATGGCGTGCCGTGCAGCGTGACACTCGTGTGCTTCATCGCCGCCTCGATGGCCCCCTCCGCCGTCGGGATCGCGTTGCGCACGCTCAGCTCTTCCGAGGCAAAGTAGTCCGTGATCGTAAGCCCCAACGACTGCGCGAGCGTTGACGCGTCGTTTCCCACATTGCCCGCGAAAATGCGGTGCTCGCGCCGCAGCGAGCGCAGCAGGCTCTCCATCGTGAGCTCTGTGCCGCTCAAATAGCCGTTTTTCTCCGCCGGCAGCGGCAGGACGATGATGTCTGCTTTCAGCGCGTCGCACAGCGCCCGTTTATTCGGCGCACCGGTCAGCTCCCACGAGCAGATGTCGTATCCCTCCGCAGCCATCATCTGGGCAAGCAGGCGCATGCGTGCGTCGCCGCCCAGGAATGCTATCGTCTGGTCCATCTCATTCCCCCTTTTCCATAAAGGGTATGCCGCAGCGCGTGCGCGCATGACGCAAACCATTTTTGATTTTTTGCTTGACAACTCTATTTTTATCGCTATAATAAGAATTATTCTAATTCTTATTTAGGAGAAACACATGACCAAGTACGTCCAGCAGATTCTCGATCTCGTCCTGTGCTCCACCGAGCACCCGACTGCCGAGCAGATTTTTCTGCAAATGAAGCAGGAAAATTCCAAAATTGCGCAAGCTACGGTGTATAACAACCTCAACGCGCTTGTAGCGGACGGCAAACTCATCCGCCTGTCGCAGCCCGGCGCGCCCGACCGCTACGACAACACCACGCGCCACGATCACCTGATCTGCACCCGCTGCGGCGCGCTCGCAGACTTCAAGTTCACCGACCTGACGCACAACATCGAAGCCGCGCTCGGCGCGCGCATCCAGTCCTACGACCTTCGCATTCACTATCTCTGCCCCGCCTGCCGCAAAGCGCAGGAAGAGCATTAAATTTTGAGAGAAAAAGGAGAATTTCACCATGAAGACCAACAAGTATTCCGGCACCAAAACCGAGCAGAACCTGCGCACCGCCTTCTCGGGCGAATCCGAGGCGCGCAACAAGTACACCTTCTTCGCCTCCACGGCCAAAAAAGAGGGCTATGAGCAGATCGCCGCGCTCTTCCAGAAGACCGCGGACAACGAAAAGGAGCACGCCAAGATGTGGTTCAAAGAGCTCCAGGGCATCGGCTCCACCGCCGACAATCTGCTCTCCGCCGCTGAGGGCGAAAACTACGAGTGGACCGACATGTACGATTCCTTCGCCAAGACCGCAGAGGAAGAGGGCTTTCCCGAGCTGGCGCAGAAGTTCCGCCTCGTCGGCGAGATCGAGCGCCATCACGAGGAGCGCTACCGCGCGCTGCTGCGCAACGTCGAGACCGCCAAGGTCTTTGAAAAGAGCGAGGTCAAGGTCTGGGAGTGCCGCAACTGCGGCCACATCGTCGTCGGCACCAAGGCCCCCGACGTCTGCCCCACCTGCAACCACCCCCAGAGCTACTTCGAAGTCCACGCGGAGAATTATTGAGAATCGGCAAACTAACAAGAGAGCCGCAGGCAGTGCCTGCGGCTCTCTTACTATTCACTTACTCCTTCGGCAGCAGGATGCAGATCGTCGTGCCCTTGCCCTCTTCGCTATGAAGCTCGACTGTACCGTGATGGTACTGCACGGCGTGCTTGACGATGGAAAGGCCGAGGCCTGTGCCGCCGCTTGCCTTCGAGTGGCTCTTGTCCACGCGGTAGAAGCGCTCGAAGATGCGGCTCTGGTGCTCCGGCGCGATGCCGATGCCCGTATCGGCCACGGAGACGAACGCCTTGCCGTCCCGTTCACCTACGCTCATGGTCACGCTGCCACCCTCGACGTTGTACTTGATGGCGTTGTCGCAGAGGTTATAGATGACCTCGTACAAAAGCCGCCGTACGCCTCCGATGGTCTCGCTCCCGCCCTCGACGGCAATCGCGATGTGCTTCTCCGCCGCCGCGGTCTTGAGATCGTCCGCCGCCTCCTGCGAAAGCGTGAGCAGGTCGACCGTCTCGCGCGGCATTTCGTCGCCCTCGTCGAGCTGTGACAGGCGGATGATGTCGCCGATCAGCGTGACAAGGCGCTGCGCTTCTTTTCGAATGTGGCCGACGAAGCGGGGGACGTCCTCCTGCTTCACCATGCCGTTTTCCAGCAGCTCCGCGCTGCCGATGATGCCTTGCAGCGGCGTTTTGAGCTCGTGCGACACGTTCGCCGTGAATTCACGGCGCGTCTGCTCCGCTGTCTCGCGCTCGGTGATGTCGAAGGCCAGCAGCACAGCGCCGACCGCCGCGCCGCTTGCGCCGATGCGGCTGACGTCAAACTGCCAGATACGGCCGCCGCGCTCCACGCGCGCCTCACTGTGCCCCTCGTCCATGGCGCGCTCGATGGCAAGGCTCATGTCGTGGCTGCGGTCGATGGTCAAAAAGTCCTGCCCGACGCAGCTCTCGTCCGTGCCGAAGAGCTTTTCCGCCGCGGGGTTGATACTCAGCACATGCTCTTTTTCATCGAGCAGCACAAGCCCTTCGCGCATGCTGCTTGTGATCTGCGAAAATTCCGTCTGCTGGCGCTGAAGTTCGTCCATCTGCTCGTCGATCTGCAAGTGCTGGCGGTTGATGCGCCCGAGCAGCGGGGCGAGCTCTTCATAGGCATCATTTTCAAGCGGATGCTCAAGGTCCAGCTTGTTGAGCGGCTGGACGATGCGGCGCGACAGGCTCTTGGCTAAAACAAAGGACAGGATCAGCGCCACGATCAGCACCACTAAAATGGGCTGCACCATGCCGACGAGCAGCACACCCGCCGTCGCGCGGCTCATGGAAATACGCAGCACGCTCCCGTCCGCGAGCCTTTCCGCGCAGTACATCGTCTTTTGCAGCAGCGTCGAGGAATAGCGCGTACTCTCGCCCTCGCCGTATTCCAGCGCTTGCTTGACCTCCACGCGGTCGGCGTGATTTTCAAGGCTTTCGGCGTCGGTCACGGTGTCGTAGAGCACCGTACCGTCGTTTTCGATCCACGTCAGGCGGTAGCGCTCGGAGGAGAGCTGAGAGAGATACTCCGTCCCGTTTTCCTCCACGGCGACGGCGGCAAGCTCCAGCTCGTCGCGCAGCTGCTTTTTTTCGACGCTCCCGAAGTATTCGTACAGGCAGCCCATGATGACGAGCAGGCTCGCCAGCAGCACCGTGCCCGCCACAAGCAGGATGGAGTGAAAGATCTTTTTTGTCATGCCTTGCCCTCCATCCGGTAGCCCACGCCGCGCACGGTCTCGATCTTCTCGCCGTACGCGCCGAGCTTCTGCCGCAGCGTGCGGATGTGCATGTCCACCGTGCGCGTCTCGCCGCAGTAGTCCGTGCCCCACACGTCCGCCATGAGCTGGTCGCGCGAAAACGCCGTGCCGGGATGCGAGAGGAACAGGCGCAGCAGTTCGAATTCCTTGTATGTCAACGCGACACTCTCTCCATCCGCCGTGACGGTGTGGCTCTCTTCGTCGAGCACCAGACCGCCGCAGCGCAGCTGGGCTGCCGTCTTCGTGCCGCAGCGGCGCAGCACCGCTTTGACGCAGGAGACCAATTCCATCACGCCGAACGGCTTGACGAGGTAGTAATCCGCGCCCAGATCAAGGCCGCGGATCTTGTCGTATTCCGCGCCCTTGGCCGTCGCCATGACGACAGGGATATCGGAAAGCGCCGCGTCCGCGCGCATGCGGCGCAGCAGCTCCATCCCGTCGATGCCGGGGAGCATCACATCGAGCACGACAAGCTCGGGTCTTCCCGTGCGCAGCGCCTCCCAGAACGAGGTACCGTCTTCAAAGCCCTTGGCCTCAAAGCCGGTCGATTGCAGGGCATATACCTCGATATCGCGGATACTGGCATCGTCTTCCACGCACCAGATCATACTTTACCCCTCCTTATGCTCTCCTGTCACAGAGAAAATGACCCATTCGGCGATGTTCGTCGCATGGTCGCCGATGCGCTCAAAATACTTGGCGATCATCAGCAGGTCGAGTGCGAATTCACCATCATCAGGGTCCTGCGCGATGCGCTTGATGAGGTCCTTCTTCACGCGCGCGAAATAGTCGTCCACGGTGTCGTCCTCGGCGATGACCTGGTCGGCAAGCGCTGTGTCGTGCTTGACGTAGGCGTCCACGCTCTCGGTCACCATCTTGATGGTCGAGCGCGCCATCTCGCGCAGGAGATTACTGTTTTCCGCACCGCGCCCGCCGAGGAACGTGATGATCTCGGCAATATCCTCGGCCTGGTCGCCGATGCGCTCCATGTCCGTGATCATCTTGAGCGCCGCCGAGATCTGGCGCAGGTCCTTTGCCACGGGCTGCTGCTGCAAAAGAAGCTTTAGGCACAGCGACTCGATCTCGCGCTCCTTGCGGTCGATCTCCTGATCGAGCGGTGCGACGCGCGCGGCCAGCTCCGCGTTGCCCTCCGTCAACGCCTGTGCCGAAAGGGCGATGACCTCCTCGCACAGCGCGCCCATCTCAATGAGCTCGCGGTTCAAAAGCGCAAGCTGTTCATCAAACCGGCTTCTCATTTAACCGAACCTCCCCGTGATGTAATCTTCTGTCCGCTTGTCCTGCGGCTGGGAGAAGAGCTTCTCCGTCTCGCCGTACTCTACGAGCTCACCGAGCAGGAAGAACGCCGTGTGGTCGGAAATACGCACCGCCTGCTGCATGTTGTGCGTGACGATGACGATGGTGTACTTCTCCTTGAGCTCCATCGCGAGCTCTTCGATCTTCGACGTCGAAATGGGGTCGAGCGCACTTGTCGGCTCGTCCATCAGCAACACCTCGGGCTCGACCGCGAGCGCGCGGGCAATGCAAAGGCGCTGCTGCTGGCCGCCGGAGAGGCCGAGCGCGTTTTTCTTCAGGCGGTCCTTGACCTCGTCCCAAATCGCCGCGCCGCGCAGGGATTTTTCAACGATCTCATCGAGCTTTGCCTTGTTCTTCACGCCGTGCGTGCGCGGACCGTAGGCAATGTTGTCGTAAATGCTCATCGGGAAGGGGTTCGGCTTCTGGAACACCATACCCACCTGACGCCTAAGCTCGCTCACATCGACGGACGAGTCAAAAATGTCCTCGCCCTTATAGAGGACGCTGCCCGTGATCTTCACATCGGGGATCAAATCGTTCATGCGGTCGAGCGTCTTTAAAAACGTCGACTTGCCGCAGCCACTCGGGCCGATGAGCGCCGTAATGCTTTTTTCGGGAATTTCAATGTTGATGTCCTTGAGCGCCTGATGGCTCCCGTACCACAGACACAGGTTCTCAACGGAAAGGATGTTGTTCATAGCCCTCTCCCCTCTTTCAATTTGTCTTCAAAGGCGAGGCCGTACCAGTGGCTCTCGCCGCGTTTTGCCGTTTTCTGCACGCAGTCGTCACAGAATTCCGCCGCGTCTTTCAGGGCTTGCGGCATGCCTTTACCGTTCATCAGCTCGCCGCACAGGGCGGAGACGAACACATCACCCGTGCCATGCAGCGTCTGCGGAAGGCAGGGCTTGAAAATTTCCATATACTGCCCGTTCAGCCGCGCGCAGTAGCCGATCTCCTCCCCGCGGTGGACGCCGGTGATGATGACATTTTCCACCGTGAGCGCTTTAAGAAGCGTTTCTATCGGTGCGTCCATCCCGCAGCCCGCGAGAAGCGCCGCCTCCGTGCGGTTGGGCGTGATGAGCTGTGCGCTCTCGCACAGCGCGCGCATCGCCTGCACGTACTCTTCAGTAAAGCAGCCGTACAGCGCGCCGTTGTCGCCGAGCACGGGGTCGACCACAACGATGGTATCCTCCCCCGCAAAGTCGCGGAGGAAATCTTTTGCAAAATGCATCTGCTCCACCGAGCCGAAAAAGCCCGTGCAGATGCCGTCGAATTTGATTTGAAGCTGTCTCCAGTGCGCGGCAAAGGCCTTCATCTCGTCCGTCATATCGCGCATGACGTAGCTGCCGAAGCCGTCCGCCGTGTGCGTCGATAAAAAGGCCGTCGGCAGCGGTACCGTCTCCACCCCGTAGGAAGAGAGGATGGGCATGGCCACGCTCAGCGAGCACTTGCCGAAGCAGGAAAGGTCATTTAAGAGCGCCATGCGCTTCATGCCGCTTCCGTTGACAGGTCGTATCATTGCTGTTTCCTCCTGAAGTATCGGCCGACCAGATCGGCGATGAGGTTAATGAGCATCGTCAGCAGCATCAAAATGGCCGCGATGGCGAACACCACCCCCGTATCGCTCGACTCCTTGGCGTAGAAGTACAGCGCCACCGTCAGCGTCGCGCCCGCGTTGTGCATGCCCTCAAAGAAGTTGTAGAGCATGTGCGCCGAGCCCGCCGTGAATAAGAGCGCCGCCGACTCGCCGAGGATGCGTCCGATCGACAGGATACAGCCCGTCACGATACCGTCCACGCAGCTTGGCAGCACCACCGTGCGGATGGTGCGCCATTTGCCCGCGCCCAGGCCGAACGCGCCCTCGCGGTAGCTCTGCGGTACGGTCTTGAGGCTCTCCTGTGTCGTGCGCATGATGGTCGGCAGGTTCATGATCGTCAGCGTCAGCGCACCCGCAAGAAGCGACGTGCCGTTTTTGCAGAAGATCAGCATGCCGACAAGGCCGTAGATGATCGACGGGATACCGGAGAGCGTTTCGGACGCGTATTCGATGATGGAGACGAGCTTTTTGTTCGCGGCGTATTCATTTAAGTAGATGGCCGCGCCCACGCCGAGCGGCAGCACGATTAAAAGCGTCGCGATGACGATGTAGAGCGTGCTCAGGATGTCCGGCAGGATGCCGACGCGGTTGGCAAGATAGCTCGGCGCGGTGGAGAGCATCTCCCAGGTGATGTTCGGAATGCCGTTGCCCAATATATAACCAATCATACCGACTACGAGCGCGCAAGTCAATACTGCGGCGACGCCCATCAGGAGCTTCATCGCCGTGATATAGGCCTTGCGGCGGGCCGAGGACTGCATTTTCAGCATCAGTTACCCTCCTTGTCGCGCTTTAAGAAGAAGTTGAGCGCCGCGTTGATGAGCAGGATGAAAAGATACAGCACAAGCGCGATGGAAAAGAGCGCCTGATGCTGCAAGCCCGAGGAGTAGGCCATTTCGCTTGCAACGGCCGTTGTGAGAAAGCGGACGCTCTCAAAAATTGACGATGGCATATTCGACACGTTGCCCGAGACCATCATCACCGCCATCGCTTCGCCGATGGCGCGGCCCACGCCGAGCACGACCGCCGCGGCGATGCCGCTTTTTGCCGCCGGAACGGAGACGCGGAAATAGGTCTCGACCTCAGTCGCACCGAGGGCAAGCGAGGCGTCCTCATATTCATGCGGAACGGCCTCGAGCGCCGTGACGCTCACCTTGATGATCGACGGCAGGATCATGACGGCCAGCACGATGATGGCCGCAAACAGGCTTGCGCCGTCCGGCAGGTGGAACGTCTTGCGGATGGCAGGCACGAGCACCAGCATACCGACAAGGCCGTACACGACCGACGGGATCCCCGCGAGCAGGCTGACGGCGGCCTCCAGCACGGTGCGGACCTTCTTGGGCGCGACCTTGGAGAGGTACACCGCCGTCAAAAAACCGATGGGCACGCCGAGGACGATCGCGCCCGCCGTGCCGTAAACACTCGTTAAAATAAAGGGCAGGATGCCGTACTTCGGCTCCGCCGACGTCGACGACCACACCTTGCCCGTGAGAAACGGCACAAGGCCGATCTTCTGAATGGCCGGGATGCCGGAGATGATGAGATACACCGTGATCAGCAGCACGCATCCGACCGTAATGAGGCCGAGAAGCAGAAAAATACCGTGGACGACGGCTTCAAACATTTTTTTCCTCTGCGCCATAATTGTTTCCTCTTTTTGCTGTCAGCGGGAGACGGCTCACGCCGCCTCCCGTGATGGTTCCTGTGTTCTGTTAGTTGGCTGCGACCGCACCGGCAGCGGCGATGATGCTTGCCGCGTCAGCGGACAGCGCGTAGTCGAAGAAGGCCTGTGCCGCGGGGGAAAGCTCGGTGCCCTCCTTCGTGACGAGCACGAACGGACGCTGGACCACATAGCTGCCGTCCTTGACGGTCGCCTCCGTGGCTTCCACACCGCCGACTGTCAGCGCCTTGACGCTGTCGCCGACCGCGGAGAGGGAGGCATAGCCGATGGCGTCGGGGTTCTGGGACACGGTGTTGATGACGTCGCCCGTGGAGGTGAGCTCCTGGCGGTACTGGCAGGCGTCCTTGGTGTCGGTGATGGACTCGAAGCCGTCACGCGTGCCGGAGCCGGCCTCACGGCCGATGAGCACGATCTCGGCGTCGTTGCCGCCGACGTCCTTCCAGTTGGTGATCTCGCCGGTGTAGATCTTGGCGATGGTGTCAACGTCGAGATCGGAGACAGGGTTCTCGGGGTTCACGACAATGGCGATGCCGTCGAGCGCGACGACGGTCTCAACAAGGCCGGAGGCCTTTTCGTCATCCTTGAGCGCGCGGCTCGAAAGGCCGATGTCGCAGCGGCCTTCGCTAACGGCCTGAATGCCGGAGCCCGAGCCGGTGGGGTTATAGGTGAACTTCACGTCCTTGTTCATGGCCATGAAGGATTCGCCAAGAGAGTTGATGACCTTTTCCATCGAGGTGGAGCCGTCGGTTGAGACGGTGCCGGAGAGGGTCGTTTCGGTGTTGCTGCCGTCAGTGTTGGTGTCGGCGCTGTTGTCGTTCTTGCTGCCGCAGGCGGTCAGCAGGCTCAGCGCCACGACAGCGGTCAGCGCAAGAGTGAGAAACTTTTTCATTTGAAATACTTCCTTTCAATTTTTCCAAGATGTTGTTCCTTGCTACATTTGCCATCATAAAGACAGGTTGTAAAATCAGAAAGTCGCCTTTTGTAAAATCGCGGTAAAAGAGAAAAAGGACGTTTTCCGACGGAAAACGTCCTTTTTGAAGGTCAAATATTGTGTTATTCGGTGCGCAGCGCTTCGACAGGGTCCTTGCGCGCGGCGATGCCGGAGGGGATGAGGCCCGCGATAAACGTGAGCGCCATGCTGATGACCACGAGCGCCGCGCCGCCCGCCACCGGCAAGATGGCGTTCAGGCTCTCGATACCCGTCAAGTGGTGCACGACGAGGTTGATGGGGATGATGAGCAGCAGCGTGATGCCGATGCCGATGGCACCGGAGCAGAAGCCCTCGATGAGCGTCTCCGCGTTGAACACGCGCGAGATATCGCGCTTGCTCGCGCCGATGGCGCGCAGAATGCCGATCTCCTTCGTGCGCTCGAGGACCGAGATATACGTGATGATGCCGATCATAATGCTCGACACGACGAGTGAGATCGCGACGAATGCGATAAGCACATAGCTGATGGCGTTGATGATCGTCGTGACCGAGCTCATCAAAAGCGCCACATAGTCGGTGTAATCGATCTGGTCGTCCTCGGAAACGCTGCTGTTGTACTGCTCGATCGCATCGGCAATGGCGTCCTTGTCGGCAAAGGTCGAGGCGTAGATGTTGATGGTCTTGGGACTTGCGAGGTCGACGTCGCCAAGCAGCTTCAAATTGTCCTCATACGTGCCGTTCGAGAACGTCGCGGGCATGTAGTTGTCGTAGAGCCAGTTATACTGCTCGCTTGTCAGCGGCGTGACGGCGGGCGATTTTTCGAGCGCCAGGTCGAGCGCCATGGCGAGCTGATCGCTCGTCATGTTGGAAAGTCTCGCCTGCACGCCCGCGGCGTACTGCTCTGTCACCTGCTCGCGGATAGACTGCTCCACGTAGCCGAAAAGCGTCTCGTCGTCCATCTGCGCAATATAGGACTTGACGGTCGCCTCATCCACGCTCATCTGCTGGGCGTAGGTCGAAATGACCATCTGCTCGATGCTCGCGCGGTCGAGCGAGCCCATCTGCTGGTCCACGATGGCGGAGAGATACTCTTCACTCGGCACGCTCATCATCGCGGTGTAGGCTGCGGCGCGCTCGGTGACGGAAAGCGTTTCGAGATAGTCCGTCACGTCCGCTTCCTTCTGCTCGTCGCTCACGGAGTAGTCATCGGTCAGGAACGGCAGGCCGAGGATAACGTCGGTACTGGGATCAGCCTTCTGCTTGCGTAAAATCTCGGTCTGCCCCGCCTTTTCGACGAGATAGTCCGTCAGCGCAGACGTGTAGCCGATCGCGCCGGAGAGCATGGAGGACACCGCGTTTTCGTTCGGGCGCAGGATGCCGACGATCTTCACGCGCGTGCCGACGTCGTCGGAGTTATAGAGGAAGTCGAGCCCCGTATCCGTCGTGCTGACGTCGGTATATGTGCCGCTCGCGGAGTCGTACTGGTAGCGCTCGGCGGGCAGGACGATCTTGAAGCTCATATCGCAGAGGTCTTCATAGCTCCAGCTCTGGATGTCCTTCGTGTCGAATTCTTCGCCGTCCATCACACGCTGCATCGACTCCACGACCTCATCCTGCGCACTCAGACCGAGCGAATAGATGACAAGGTCGGAAATTTCGTTGTCCTTGTTGACGATGAGCATGACCTCGTCGTAATTCTGCGGCCAGGAGCCGTAAATGAGGTCGTACTGCTCGTGCAGAAGGTCTCCCACGAGCTCGCCGCTTTCGCTATCCTGCGGCGGGAGCATCTGCTCCCAGGTCTCCATCGCGGAGTAGGCCGAGCCGAAGCGCTCGAAATAGCTGCTGTAATCGCCGCCGTAGAGCTCGCTCATGCAGGTCTGCAAAAGCTCCGTCACGTCGGACTTGAAGACCTTGCCGTCGGTGTCTTTGGCATAGATGCTCATGCCGAGGTCGTAGTCATAGGAAATGGAACTGATATGCTGCGAAAGCTCGTTGTCGCCCTCGAGGTAGGTCTTGAAGTCCTTCAAGTTGTTCGTCTGCGTTTCCGCCGAGGCAAACGAGCTCATCATGTCGTACATGATGTTGTTGGAGTAGATGGCGTCGAGGTCATGCTGCTCCCCGTCGCCCTCGTCCTGCACATGGACGCCCATCATCGAACTGACCATGCTGGACATGTCCATGCTCTCAGCCTCGATGGTCAAGGGATAGCTCGATAGCGTATCTTCCTGCACGCGGTCGATATAGGTCTGGATGCCATTGCTCAGCGACAGAATGAGCGCGATGCCGATAATACCGATGCTGCCGGCAAAGGCCGTTAAAAACGTCCGTCCCTTTTTCGTCATCAGGTTGTTGAGCGACAGCGACAGCGCCGTGCCAAAGCTCATTGAGGTCTTTTTGCTCTTGCCCGCGGCGGGCTTTTCTTCCACGGCCTCCTCATACGGCGCGCTGTCGTCCACGATCTCGCCGTCCTTTAAGCGCACAATGCGGCTCGCGTAGGTCTCGGCGAGCTCGGGGTTGTGCGTGACCATGATGATGAGGCGGTCCTTGGAGATGTTCTTCAAGATCTCCATCACCTGCACGCTCGTCTCGCTGTCGAGCGCGCCGGTCGGCTCGTCGGCGAGCAGAATGTCCGGATCGTTGACGAGCGCCCGCGCGATGGCGACGCGCTGCATCTGGCCGCCAGACATCTGGTTCGGCTTTTTGTCGAGCTGGTCGCCAAGGCCCACGCTCTCAAGCGCCCTGACCGCGCGCTCGCGGCGCTCGCTCTTGCTCACGCCTGAGAGCGTGAGCGCCAGCTCCACGTTGCTCAATACCGTCTGGTGCGGAATGAGGTTATAGCTCTGGAAGACAAAGCCGATGGAGTGGTTGCGGTAGCTGTCCCAGTCGGCGTCGGAAAAGTCCTTCGTCGACTTGCCGTTGATGATGAGATCGCCGCTCGTATAGTGGTCGAGACCGCCGATGATGTTGAGCATCGTCGTCTTGCCGCAGCCCGAATGGCCGAGGATGGCGACAAACTCGCTCTCACGGAACTGTAAGCTCACGCCGCGCAGAGCGTGGACGGTGGTGTCGCCCGCCTGGTAATCCTTGACGATCTGTTGCAGCTTCAGCATAGTCTGCCTTCTTTCTGAGGAAATGAATGAATAAGAATTCCAGAGTAGGATATCATTTTGGCTTTTTTCCGTCAACGTGTGCGCGGAAGAATTCACCGAAAGTTCATGCCTCTTCCCCCTTGCATCGATGCAAAGGGAGCGCGGCAAAGCTGCCGCGCTCCCCCTCCGCGCCTATAGGAGGCTATTTGCGCCGATCTCAATTTCCCGGCGCAGAATTTCCCGGTGCATGGCATCGTAGCCCGTAATATGCAGAACTCCCTTTTCCGCCGCATAGGACCTTGTATTTTCCTCGCGCTCACGTGCGTCAAGAAGGAAATAGCGGCAGCCGCCGTCCTCGATGAATTCTTCCACCGTGACGGTACGCAGCCTGCGGAGTTTTTCATTCTCGCACCCCGGCTTTGTCCAGTCTCTGCCGCCCCATTCCTCAATGGTGAGCAGCGCAATGTTGGGATCGTCGACGCGGCCGAATATGATCTCCTGTCCGATGATCTTATTGAGCGAGCCCGGGCACCAATTGCCGACATGCACGCTTTCCCCATCCGCACAGGAGATCGCATCGCCCATAAAAATGATGTCCCAGCCGGAGGGAGTCAGCCGTGCCGCGCCGCAGTAGAGCGAGTTCTCTCCCGCCGTCAGATAGACGCGGTAGTTTTGCCAACCGATGCGCATACGCTGCATCGCAACGGTGCGCGTCGGCTCATAGATGCCGTAATACTGCTCTCCCATGCGGATCGCCGCGCGCGGTGTGAGCTTCATGCCGGACAGGACGACATACGCCGCCAGCACGCACAGCAGCACGGCAACGCTCCTGACCGCGCGGCGCATTCTGTTCGGTTTTCGCTTGATCGTTTTCACGGCTGCGCCTCCCTTCCCGGCAGCGGGATCTCCACCTCGACATGCTCACCGAGCCGGTCGTAAATGAGCCTGATATAAGTATCGCCCGGCTCGATATTGACGCGGTGACTCGCGATGCACACATAGAGCGTGCCACTGCTGCTCACGCAGCTTGGATAATCGCAGTCTTCCCATTCGTCGATCACCTCGCCGCGCTCGTTTTCCAGCCGCAGCGTATGCAGCAGCCGCGCATAGACCACGCCGCCGGGAATACGGTCGAAGGCTGTCAACTGCACTTCTGCGCGCTGGGTACTGCAGGAGACTGTATCGATGCGCACGATATCATCGCCAATGGGGATTCGCGTCCCCGGCGTCTCCGTGTTCCAACGCTCCCAGCCCTCACCTGGTTTCTGCACCTCGTACCGGTCACGGATCGCGCCGTAGAGGCCGCTCGACTTCACGATCAGCCCCGCGATCATCACGCACAGCACCGCCGTGAGGATGCGCGCGGCGCGCTGCACGATAACGAGCCACCAGCCGCCGTACTGCGCGCGCAGCGCCCGCCCCGTCTCCTCGGGGTCTCCCATCAGCGCCACCGCACGCCCGTAGGCCGCGTCCTCCGTGTAGCCGTGCTCGACCAGCGCTTCGGCGTGGTCTTCGATGTGACCGGCGAGCTCATTTCTCAGATTGTTCGCCTCGTCAGTCGTCAGGCGGCCGACCTGCGCGAGCACGCGGTCGCAATATTCCTTTCTGTCCATAGCCTCACCCTTTTTAAGCAAAGTGCAGCACGGCGTTCATCGCGCCGCTGTACTCCTGCCAGGCTTTCTCCTCTTCTGTGAGCGCGGCCCGGCCGGCACGCGTCAGGTGATAATACTTGCGCATCCGGCCGGTGGGCGCCGCCTTTTCATAGGCCTCCACATAGCCCTCGCGCTCCATGCCGTGTAGCACGGGGTAGAGCGTGCCCTCCTTCATCTCGAAGACATTGCTCGAGCGGCGCGCCAGCTCTAAAATGATCTGGTAGCCGTACATGTCCTCGGTTGAGAGGAGCTTGAGCAGTAGAAGCTGCGTGTGGTCAATGCTCTTTTTCTTCATGTTGCACCTCCAATGATACATAGAATATCTATGCTTGTAGTATACATAGAGTTGCGAGGTATGTCAAGCCAAAAATATTTGTATATTTTTGTTCATTTTCTTAACAGACCCTAAACTTTACTTCTTGTCCTTTTGCGGCATACAATTATAATAACAATCTGAAAATCCGGCGGGACTCTTTTACCGCCAAATCGCATCGACATGAAAAGAGAGGTTCCCCATGAAAACGTATCAAGCAGGCATCGACGTAGGCTCCACCACGGTCAAGCTCGTCGTGCTGGATGAAAACGGACAAATGATCTTCGGGCAGTACCAGCGCCATCTGTCCCACACACAGCGCGCACTGTCTGACTTACTCAAGCAGGCGCGCGCAGCGCTCGGCGAGTGCGCGCTCGAATTGCGCGCCACCGGCTCCGGCGCGATCAACCTTGCCAAGGCGCTCGGCATCCCCTTTGTGCAGGAGGTCGTCGCCGTCGCGCAGGCGCTCGAGCGCGTCGCGCCGCAGGTGGATGTCGCCATCGAACTCGGCGGCGAGGATGCCAAGATCATCTACTTCAAAGGCGGGCTTGAAGAGCGCATGAACGGCGTCTGCGCCGGCGGCACCGGCTCGTTTATCGACCAGATGGCCGCCCTGCTGCAGACCGATGCCTCGGGTCTCGACCGCGAGGCCGCGCACTATCAGCAGATCTACCCCATCGCCGCGCGCTGCGGTGTGTTCGCCAAGACGGACATTCAGCCCCTCATCAACGAGGGCGCGACGAAGGCCGACCTCGCCGCCTCGATCTTCCAGGCGGTCGTCAACCAGACCATTTCGGGCCTTGCCTGCGGCAAGCCCATCCGCGGCCATGTCGCGTTCTTAGGTGGGCCGCTGCACTTCCTCCCCCAGCTCAAGGCCGCGTTTATCCGCACGCTGAAGCTGACGGATGAGACGACCATCGACCCTGAAAATTCTCATCTCTTCGCCGCCACCGGCGCGGCCATCGACGAAACGCCCGCCAAGGCGCAGCCGCTCAGCGCGCTCATCAAGCGTCTCGACAGCGGCGTGCAGATGGATTTTGAATTAAAGCGCCTGCCGGCGCTCTTTGAAGACGAAGCCGACCTCGAGGCCTTCCGCACCCGTCACCATACGGCGGTCGTGCCGCGCGGCGATCTTGCAACGTATAATGGCGACTGCTTTCTCGGCTTCGACGCGGGCTCGACGACGACAAAGCTCGCGTTAGTTGGCGAAAAGGGCGAGCTTTTGTACTCGTTCTACGCCAACAATCAGGGCAATCCCATCAAGACTGCCATGCAGGCGGTACATACGCTGCGCGAAGCGCTTCCCGCGGGCGCGCATATTGCGCGCTCCTGCTCCACGGGCTACGGCGAAACACTGCTCAAGTCCGCGTTCTCGCTCGACGAGGGCGAGGTCGAGACCATCGCCCACTGCACCGCCGCGTCGTTCTTCGACCCGAAGGTCGACTGTGTGCTCGATATCGGCGGGCAGGACATGAAGTGCATCAAGCTCAAGGACGGCGCGGTCGACACGGTGCTTCTGAACGAGGCCTGCTCGTCCGGCTGCGGCTCGTTCCTCGAAAACTTTGCCAACTCCCTCGGCATGACAGCGCAGGAATTCGCGCACGAAGCACTCTTTGCCAAGGCCCCTGTCGACCTCGGCACGCGCTGCACGGTGTTTATGAACTCCAACGTCAAACAGGCGCAGAAGGAGGGCGCAAGCGTCTCCGATATCTCCGCCGGCCTTGCCTACTCCGTCATCAAGAACGCTCTTTATAAGGTCATCAAGCTCTCCGACGCGAGTGAGCTCGGCTCGCACGTCGTCGTACAGGGCGGCACGTTCTTCAACGAGGCCGTGCTGCGCGCGTTTGAGCGTATCTCCGGCGCGCAGGTCACGTGTCCCGACATTGCGGGCATCATGGGCGCGTTCGGCGCGGCGCTGCTCGCGCGCGACCGCTACCATGGGCAGCAGAGCACAATGCTCCCGCTTGAGGAGATTGAGCAACTCACGTACAAGACCTCTGCCGCACGCTGTCAGGGCTGCCAGAACCACTGCATGCTCACGGTCAGCGTCTTCCCCGGCGGCCGCCGCCATGTGAGCGGCAACCGCTGCGAAAAAGCCCTGCGCGGCGAAATCGCTGCCAAACCCGGCGAAAATATCTTCGCCTACAAGCGTGAGCGCATGTTCGCCTATCCCCCGCTCGAGCCGGAAAATGCGCCGCGCGGCGAGATCGGCATCCCGCGCGTGCTGAACATGTATGAAAACTACCCGTTCTGGGCGACGTTCTTCCGCGACCTCGGCTTCCGCATCATTCTCTCCCCGTTCTCCACGCGCGCGATCTACGAGCTGGGCATGGAGAGCATCCCTTCGGAATCCGAGTGCTATCCCGCCAAGCTCGCCCACGGTCACGCCCAGTGGCTCATCGACCACGGCGTCAAGACCATCTTCCACCCCTGCGTGTTCTACGAACATCAGGAAGTGCCGGGCGCGCAGAACCACTTCAACTGCCCGATCGTCGTCTCGTATCCCGAAAATATCAAGAACAACGTCGAAGCCGTGACCGATGGCTCTGTGCGTTATCTCCATCCCTTCCTCGCTTTTACAAATGAGAAGGTCGCGTCCGACCGCCTCGTCCAGTTCTGTAAGGAAGTATGGAACATTCCCGAAAAGGAAACGCGCCATGCCGCCCACCTCGCGTGGGAAGAGCAGCGCAGGGCCAAGGCCGACGTCCGCGCCGCGGGCGCGAAGGCACTCGCCGACATGGAGAAAAACGGCGGCAGCGGCATTGTGCTGGCCGGACGTCCCTACCACGTCGACCCCGAGATCAACCATGGCATCCCCGAGCTCATCGCGGCCTACGGCCTGACGGTGCTGACCGAGGACTGCCTGCCCATCGACTTTGTTCCCAAGCGCCCCGTGCGCGTGAATGACCAGTGGGTCTACCACTCCCGCCTCTACACCGCGGCAGAATTCGTCTGCGGGCGCGACGATCTTGAGCTCATTCAGCTCAACTCGTTCGGCTGCGGCCTTGACGCCGTCACGACCGACGAGGTCTGCGAGCTTTTGGAGCAGGGCGGCAAGCTCTACACCTGCCTCAAGATTGACGAGGTCAACAACCTCGGCGCGGTGCGCATCCGCATCCGCTCGCTGCTCGCCGCCGTCGCCATGCGGCGCGAGCGCGGGATCCATTCGACCTCTCACGTACAGCCATTCGAGCGCGTCTACTACACCAAGGAGATGCAGAAGCAGCACTACACCATCCTCGCCCCCCAGATGAGTCCCATCCATTTTGACATTCTCGAGCCTATCTTCCGCCACCACGGCTATAATTTTGAGGTACTGCAAAACGACGACCGCGCCGCCATCGACGCGGGCCTCAAGTACGTCAACAACGACGCCTGCTATCCCTCGATCACGGCGGTCGGCCAGCTGATGGAGGCTGTGACCTCCGGCCGGTACGACACCGACCACCTCGCCCTCATCATGTCGCAGACCGGCGGCTGCTGCCGCGCGAGCAACTACATCGCCTTCATCCGCCGCGCGCTCAAAAAAGCGGGCCTTGAACACATCCCTGTCATCTCGCTCAACGCCAACGGCATGGAGACGAACGAGGGCTTCCGCATCTCTCCATCACTGCTGTTGGACGCCGCGCACGGTGTCGTGCTGGGTGACCTGCTGATGCGCTGCCTGTACCGCGTGCGCCCGTATGAGCTTGAAAAGGGCAGCGCGAACGCGCTGCACCACAAGTGGCGCGACATCTGCATCGACTCGCTGACGAGCGCGCACCCCAAGTACAGCTACGCCCAGCTCTGCCGCGGCATTGTCGAGGATTTCGATGCGCTGCCCATCGACGAAACGATCCGCAAGCTCCGCGTCGGCGTTGTCGGCGAGATTCTGGTCAAGTACATGCCGCTCGCCAACAACCATGTTGTCGACCTTTTGGAACGCGAGGGCGCAGAGGCGGTCGTTCCCGATCTTCTCGATTTCTTTGCCGCCACGATCTATGAGCAGGACTTCAAGCACACTCACCTTGGAAAGGGGTGGACTGCTTCGGCGACCGCCAAGCTCGGCATTCCGGCACTTCAGCGCATGCGCCGGCCCGCCATTGAGGCGCTCAAAGCCAGTAAGCGCTTTACCCCGCCCATGGCCATCAACCATGTGGCGGAGCTTGCCAAGCCCTTCCTTTCAATCGGCAACCAGTACGGCGAGGGCTGGTTCCTCGCCGGTGAGATGGCAGAGCTCATCACCTCCGGCACGCCGAACATCGTGTGCATCCAGCCGTTTGCGTGCCTGCCGAACCATGTGGTCGGCAAGGGCGTCATCAAGGCGCTGCGCGCGGCCTATCCCGGCGCGAACATTGTCGCTGTCGACTATGACCCCGGTGCGAGTGAGGTCAACCAGCTCAACCGCATCAAGCTGATGCTCACTGCGGCGCAGCGCGCGCTGCACGCGCAGGAGGCCACCCAAAAAAAGCCGCAGCCGCCCGAGGCTCCGTCCATCAGCCTGCCGCACCCCAAGGTCGCAATGCTCTGAGCGCAGAAAGCGGCAGAAATTGAAAAATAGGCTTGCTTTCCGCACCTTTCTATGGTATTATGAGTACCTGTGAATATAGCGTGATCACACGTTCAACAATTTGGAGGTTTTCACCATGACTTTATTCGTTACGATTCTTCAGCTTCTCTGCGGTCTCATCGTCATCGGCATCGTCCTGTTCCAGAGCGGCAAGTCCGCCGGCTTAAGCGGCGCGATCGGGGGCGTGGCCGATTCCTTCATGGCCAAGAACAAGGCCAAGAGCACGGATGCCCGTCTTGCGCGTGCCACCAAGTGGGTCGGCGCTGCGTTCATCGTCCTGACGCTTGTGCTGAACATGCTGTAAGAGCAAACGAATCCATAATGAAGAAGAGCGGGAGCAATGCTTCCGCTCTTCTTTTGCATCTTTGAAATACTGCTGCAAATGGCGGGAATTGTTACTATCTGCAAGTCGCACTGCGCTGTGCGTTCCGACGCCATTCCGCCTGATTGGTCAATCCTTTTCCAAACGATAAAAAGCCCTTTTGTATGGCTTCGCGATCTGCCATACAAAAGGGCTTTTTACTTATAATTCAGCTTTCGACTGCGGGGTTGGTTTAGACCAACTCGATCATCGCGGTCTCGGCGGCGTCGCCGCGGCGGACGCCGGTGCGAACGATGCGGGTGTAGCCGCCGTTGCGCTCAGCATAGCCGGGAGCGATCTCCTTGAACAGCTTCTTGCAGACATCCTCGCGGGTGATGAAGCTCAT
>ERZ809407.561-NODE-561-length-39934-cov-6.329998_pt1 | contig 39934 bp, 46 predicted proteins | sample MGYA00520792_ERZ809407 | MGnify/ENA primary metagenome ERZ809407 (study PRJEB31576, sample SAMEA3212665) | Homo sapiens | biome: human-gut; feature: human gut; material: fecal | place: Sweden | collected 2012 ...
TAGCCGACCCGTGGTACACCGACGATTTCGAGACTACATGGCAGGATGTGCTGGCGGGGTGTCAGGGACTGCTGCATGAACTGATGGAGGGAAACGAAAAATGCTGATGAATTCCAACGAATATCTGAATATCGTCGAATCGATCAAGCAGGAGATCCGCACGGCACAGTACCGTGCAACGGTCAGCGTCAATCGTGAGCTGCTGGTTCTCTACCACTCCATCGGCGAGGTCATCAACGAGCACAAGACATGGGGCAACAAATTTGTTGAAAATCTTGCCACCGACATTAAAATGTCTTTTCCGGACGCCACCGGCTACTCGGTGAGAAACCTGAAATATATGGCGAAGTTCGCACTGCGTTTTCCAGAAAAGAAAATTGTGCAAGCGGCGCTTGCACAAATTACTTGGTATCACCATATTGCCCTGATGGACAAAGTGAAGAATGCAGATGAGCATATTTGGTATGCCGAACAAGTTGCTAAAAACGGCTGGTCCCGCAACGTGCTGGTCCACCAGATCGAAAGCGGGCTGTATCAGCGGCAGGTGCTGGCGGAGAAGGTATCTAACTTTGAAAGCCGCCTACCGTCTCCGCAGAGTGAACTCGCGGCCCAGACGATGAAAGACCCGTATATCTTCGATTTTATTCCATTCAAAGAGGATATGATAGAGCGTGACATCGAGCAGGCGCTGGTCAAGGATGTGACAAAGCTCCTGCTGGAGCTGGGAACCGGCTTTGCGTTCCTCGGCAACCAGTACCACCTCAACGTAGGCGGCGATGACTTCTACATCGACCTGCTGTTCTATAACCTCAACCTCCGCTGCTATGTGGTGATCGAGTTGAAGACCGGCGAGTTCAAGCCGGAATACGCAGGGCAGCTTAACTTCTACCTTTCTGCCGTGGATGGCATCCTAAAGAAGGAACAGGACAATCCCTCGATTGGTCTGCTGCTCTGCAAGAGCAAGAATGACCTCGTGGCAGAGTATTCGCTCAAGGACATGAGCAAGCCCATCGGCGTCAGCGCCTATCAGATCACCAGCAACTTGCCGGAAGAACTGGAGCGCCAGCTACCGTCTGTGGAGGATATCCAGAAGCGGATCAGAAATTAAAATATAGGGGGCAAAGAGGAATTTACCAATACCTCTGGCACAACTCATTGTTTCCCATATGTAGATATTGACACAGCATTGATTTGATGTCGCCAAGAACTAACAAGCTTGTTGAAATAGCTGGTTTTTTATTGAATCTCATTTTGAAATATAGCATAATTAGACAACATAGGACGAGGTATCAAAAAGAATCTAAGGAGAGGGATATAATGAGATTACATGAAGTCATTTTAAAGAATTTCAGAGGTTACTATGGAGAAACAAGAATAGCAATTAGTGATTTAACAGCCTTGATTGGAAAGAATGACGTCGGAAAATCTACTATCCTTGAGGCGCTCGATATATTCTTTAACCAGTCAAAAATTGATGCTACAGACAAAAATATCTTTCATGTAGACGAGGAAACTGTAATCGGGTGTGTTTTCAATGATCTCCCTGCTGAAATTGCATTAGAAAATGCGACAACCTCATTCTCCAAAGAATACCTGCTTAATCAAGAGGGGAATTTGGAAGTCTTGAAAAAATACTCTTCTAACGGCAAACCTACTATTTGGATCTGCGCTAACCATCCATCAAATGATGGATTTAATGATTTGCTATTAAAAAAGAATAATGAATTGAAAACGATGATTCGGGCTGCGCACTTGGAAGATAGTGTAAATCTATCTATTAATTCAGCCATGCGTGCTGCACTATGGACGTCTTTAGGCAATGCCATTACCTTCGGAACAAAGGAAATTAGTGCAGATCAAGCCGATGAAAAGAAGTTATGGCCTAAAATTGAGCCGCTTCTTCCTACCTACCGACTATTCAAAGCTGATAGGCCGAGTTCTGAAGATGACAAAGAAGCGCAAGATCCCATGCAACATGCAATGAAAGCCGCTCTTGAAGAGCAATCGGAGCAATTGACCGCCATTGCTAACGAAGTACAGAGAAAAGTTTCGGAAGTTGCTACAAATACCATTCAAAAATTAAAAGAATTCGACCCAGATCTCGCTGCAACGCTAACCCCACGATTCAAGAAAGAGCCCACGTGGGAAAAGGCATTTTCTTTTTCCTTAACAGGAGATAATTCTATCCCATTGAATAATCGTGGAAGTGGAATTCGGAGGCTGGTACTTTTCAGTTTCTTTAGAGCCACAACGGAATCCTCACTCTTTGAAGGGAAAAGCATTATCTACGCAATAGAAGAACCTGAAACTTCCCAACACCCAGATGCTCAAAGAATGATTGTGCGAACCTTACGCGAAATGACGGAAAAAAACGGGTGCCAAGTGATTATTACGACGCATGTTCCTGGGTTGGCAGGTTTGCTCCCAATTGAAAGCTTGCGCTATATTACGAATGGTGAAGGCTATCCGGAAGTCGAGGTAGGTACTACTGATGGAGTATTACAGCGAATAGCCAATACTTTAGGAGTACTTCCAGATTTAACTCCTCCGTTGATGCCGCAGCATCACAATGTGAAACTTGTGGTTTGCGTAGAAGGACCGAATGATGTTTCTTTTCTTACTAAAATTAGTCACATTGCACATCAAGAATATCCGGACATTATCGACTTGAACCTTTCACCTGCTGTAGTTGTTATTCCTTTAGGCGGAGGAGCTTTAAAAGAGTGGGTTAATCACAATTATTTGCAAAAACTTGGAACGCCAGAATACCACATATATGATAGCGATAATACTCACGCTCATGCCGCCACTTGCGATAGAGTCAATCGACGGGATGACGGTTCCTCTGCAAGAGAAACCACTAAACGAGAAATGGAAAACTATATACACGCTGACGTTGTAAAAGAACTTTTTAATGTTGATATCGAGATAACTGATACTATGGATGTGCCAACTGAAATTTCCACTTTGATAAGAGAAACAAATCCGGAAGGGCCCCGTCCTGATACTGTAAAAAAGAAACTAAATAGTATTGGTGCTGAAAAAATGACCATAGATCTGTTACATAGCAGAGATCCAGATGACGAAATTCTTGGCTGGCTCAGAGAAATTACCGCATTCGTTGGAGTATAGTTTCTACAAACATATCACTAAAAAGAAAATATCCAGATTGGTATAGCTTGCCAAAAATCCTCGAAATCGTCTGATTTCGAGGACTTTTGCTTTTCATAAGTTGTCATTTTTGGATACCGCTTTTTTCTGACCCAAACGCTGACCCCAACGGGAGCGGATAGCGGAAAGCACTATACCGCACCAGAGAGGATGTTACCCATTGTCTTTGCCGCTTCACGCTTGGCCGAGGTCGTTACATGAGCGTAGGTGTCCAGCGTGAAGCCCGCGGAGTAGTGGCCCAGCATCGAGGACACTGTTTTTACGTCCACCCCGTTTTGCAGGGCCATGGTCGCGAAGGTGTGGCGCAGGTCATGGAAACGTATCCGTGGCAGCCCAGCTCGTTTCAGCACCCGCTGGAGCATGTGCAACACGCTGTCCGGTGACATGGGGCCTCCGGTGGGCGATGGGAATACCCACTCGCTGTTTCCGACTTTGCACTTTTGCATTTTCAGAACGCTTATCGCGTCTGCCGACAGGGGCAGCGTTCGATAGGCGTTTTTCGTTTTCAATGGTGCCTCGACCACTTTGCCGTTTTGCCGGGAAATGGCCCGTTGGATTTTCAGCACGCCACGGTCGAGGTCAACGTCTGTCCACTTTAGACCCAGCAGTTCACCACGGCGCAGTCCCGTGGCGAGGTCGAGGTAGTAGAGTTCGTACACGCCGCTGTCCCTGGCCTCCCGGAAGAAGGCGCTGAGTTGGTCGGCGGTCAGCGTTTTCATTTCCTTGTGTTCGACTTTTGGCAAGGCGCATCCCTGCGTTGGATTCTTGCTCACCAACTTCTGCTCCATAGCGAGGTTGTACGCCGAGCCGATCATTTGGTGGATGTTCCGTACCGTTTTGGGAGCCAGACCTTTCGGCTTTTTCTTGGCCTCGACGCGGTCTACTCGCCCGCCGTCCAACAGGTGCTTGTAAAACCGCTGTAAGTCCAGAGAAGTCAGGTCTGCCAGCGGAATGCTGCCGATCTGCGGCTTGATGTGGTTTTTCAGAAAACCTTGGCCGGTCTTGAACGTGGACGGTCTGAGTTTCACCTTGGCGTAGTTCTCCATCCAGACCTCCAGCCATGTTCCCACCGTGTAGGTCTTGGCCCGCCCATAGTCGATGCCCACATTTTCTTCGATGGCTTTTTTCAGTTTTTCTTTTACTTCCGCTTGCGTCTTGCCGAGGACGTTTTTGATGATGGCCTTGCCAGTTTCCGGATCGTGACCGACTGTGTACCGGCCCTCCCATCGACCGTCCTTTCGTTTGCGGATGTTCCCTTCCCCGTTCGCTCGTCTTTTTGGCATGGTATCAGCCCCTTTCGCAACGAACAATACCGTAATCAAGGGGACAAAGCTACCCAAAAGTCGAACTGTTATCAGAAAGTTATCATTTGCACCTCGGAGCTGCGCCGCCTTATCTTTGCCTATTGCGGCGCAATTTTTGCGCTGCCGGAGGCGTTCTTCTTTGGTTACAGCGGTGCGATTTTCGAACGGATGAAAATCCCTTTCTATTGTCTACAGCGGCGCAAAATATACACGTTTTCCTCCGAAAATCGCCACTGCTCAAAGAGCACTTTTTCGAGTGGTTGAAAACGGCGAATTTCTCAACCGCCTGCGGAACAGTCACCTTGAAAAGTCCGCTGTCACAGGCCTTTTTCCTGCCTGACGTTCACCCAAGACTGCGAAAACGCCTCGCAAGGTGCACCTTAGACTGCGGTTTCAAAACCCCGGAAAGCCCCGCCCTGCGTGGTTTTGAGGCTGAGAGATGCCCGATTATGCCCGGTACATGAAAAAGAAAATGACCGTTCCCGAATTTGAGGAATGGTCACGTCAGGCAGTCGAATGGAGAACACAGGCAGAGGAAGGAAAACTGGAATACTCCGAATACGAACGCCTACTGAAAAAATAAATGTGCCGGGGATCAAGCGCACATGAACTTGATCCCCGGCTTTATCTTTGATTAGGCATCGCAGCAGGTGTGTTAAGGATTCACACGGAGTAAGTGATCTGTCGCCATTGATATCGTTACTTTGTGCGCATCATTGAAATGCCTTACGCGCATATCTTGCACCCAACTATGTTGAAAATCGCAGAGATGCAGGTATAATATAATCAAAAGCAAATCGTGATATGGGGTGTTGGATATGGACCTCAGAGTCCTGCAGTATTTTCTGATGGTGGCAAGAGAAGAAAACATAACCAAAGCAGCGCAGCTCCTGCATGTGACGCAGCCTACCCTCTCCAGACAGCTCATGCAGCTGGAGGAAGAATTGGGAGTGCAGCTATTTCACCGTGGAAAACACAATGTCACCCTGACCGAGGACGGGATGCTGCTACGTCGGCGGGCGCAGGAGCTGGTTTCTCTGTCCGAAAAAACGAAGATGGAACTGCAGCACAAGGAGGAAATGCCCACCGGTGAAATTGCCATCGGCTGCGGAGAGACGAAGAGCATGGCGGAACTCTCCGGGAAGATGGTCTCTTTCCGCCAAAAGTATCCTCTGGTTCAGTTCAGCATTTACAGCGCCATTGCAGATGACATCAAGGAACGCCTTGAAAAAGGACTGCTGGATATGGGGCTGCTGGTGGAGCCTGTGGATATTTCCAAGTACGAATTTATCCGTCTGCCGCTAAAAGAACAGTGGGGCGTATTGGTGCGAGCCGATTCGCAGCTGGCGGAGAAAGAATTTGTCACGCCGGAGGACTTGCGTGGCGTTCCGCTGCTCATGGTACGCCGAGAACTGGTAAAAAACGAACTGGCGAATTGGTTTGGTGATTCCTTTGACCAGTTGGAAATCGCGGCAACATACAACCTGATCGTGAATGCGGCGTTCATGGTGGAGCAGGGACTGGGCGTTGCTTTGTGCTTTGATCTGGGAGCTGTTTTTGAGAATCTTCGCTTTGTTCCGCTTACTCCCCGGATGGAAACAGGCTCCGTGCTGGTCTGGAAAAAGAACCAGATGCTTTCAGCGGCGAACGCGCTGTTTATCCAACATATTAGAAATACGATTTAAGCATTTCTCGAAATAGAATATAAGTATTAGACATTTCTTGGGCTTAGCGATACGATATAGGTGTTCGAAAGGACACCTATATTTTTTGTGTAAAAGTGAAGGAGAAACCATGACGAAGCAGGAAGCGAGTGAGCGCTACAACATCCCAATTTGGCTTCTGAACGAATATGAAAGCTGGGGGCTTTGCCAGGAAGTAAAGAAAGTGATGGGGTCCTGGCAGTACGATGACAGCGATCTGGAGCGCCTCAGCATGATTATGACGCTGCACGATGTTGGATTTACGGGAAGCGAAATCGAGACCTATATGCGTCTGCTCCAGGAGGGAGATCGCACAAAGGAGCTGCAAATGCAAATGCTCACGCAAAAACGGGATCACGCGTTGGACGAGATCCACTTCAAGGAAGCACAGCTCGCAAGGCTGGACTACCTGCGACACAGTATTAACAGCAATAAAAAGCTTTTACCGGAGGTATTCCCATGAAAAAACGAATTTCTATGATTATGGTTATCTGTCTGTTGCTCTCCCTGACAGCCTGCGGCGTGAACAGCGGAACGAACAGCAATACGGAACCATCCGCAACCCAATCCCAGGCCGAAACGCCGTCCTCCGAACCTGCGGCAGAACCGACAGAAGAAGCCGCTAAAATGCTGGTTGTGTATTTCTCCGCCACCGGCAATACAAAGGCCGTTGCGGAAGAAATCACTCGGCTGACAGGAGCGGATCTGTACGAGATCGTCTCGGCAGTTCCCTACACCGACGAAGACTTGAATTACAACAACAATGAATGCCGTGCCAATCAGGAGATGAATGACGCCTCTGCCCGTCCTGCCATTGGCAGTGAAGCCATGGATGTTTCCTCCTACGATACCGTGTTTATCGGCTATCCTATCTGGTGGGGAACGATGCCGCGGATCATCAATACTTTCCTGGACACGTATGATCTCTCCGGAAAGACAGTGCTTCCTTTCTGCACATCCGGCAGCAGCGGTATTACCCAGTCTGTAACGGATATCCGGACTGCGGAGCCGGATGCCGATGTGCGGGATGGCCTGCGTGCAAGCGGTGCCAACGACAGCAGCATTGAAAACTGGATTGCGGATAACGGAATTTCTGAATAAGGCGATGCAATATCAAAATAACAGGAGGATTTCAAAATGAAGAAGAATATCGGCGCTAAACTGGCCCTGTATCCTACCCCGTTGGTGGTGGTCGGCACCATGGTAAACGGGAAGCCCAACTGGACTCTGGTGGGGCATCTGGGCATCATCGGCCATGACCGGGTGATGGTGAGCATGAGCGACAGCCATTATTCCAATCAGGGCATCCGTGCGATGAAGACCCTGTCCATCAATATCGTGGATGAAGCCATGCTCAAAGAGGCTGATTATGCGGGGTGCGTCAGCGGGGCAAAAGAGGATAAATCCAAGCTGTTTGCCCATCACATCGCAGATGGCGGCGTACCGATCATTGACGCTGCCCCTGTTTCCATGGCCTGAACGGTTGAGGATGTCTACAAAACAGAAGGCTTTGAGAGCTTCATCTGCAAGATCACAGCCACCTATGCGGAGGAAACCGTGCTGGATGACAGTGGCAAACTGGATTACAGCGTTCTCAAGCCGGTGCTGTTCGAGATGCCCACTTATCAGTATCTGAAAACCGGCGAAGTGTTGGGCAAGTGCATGAGCATGGGAGGGAAGGAAGTATGAAAACAATGGATCAAAAAGAATTCGCCCGTGAAAATGTGTTTGGCTTGGGGGCAGAGAACACGGCCTATGCCAAGTATTTCATCGGGCAGTCGTATCTGAACCCGCTGACAAATCCAGAAAGTGGCCTTTTCCTGGCAAATGTCACCTTTGAGCCGGGTTGTCGGAACAACTGGCATATTCACCACGCAAAAAAAGGCGGTGGGCAGATGCTGATCTGCACCGCCGGTGAGGGCTGGTATCAGGAGGAGGACAAAGCGCCGGTGTTGCTGACTGCCGGCACGGTCATTACCATTCCGCCGGGCGTCAAGCACTGGCATGGAGCGAAGAAAGACAGCTGGTTTTCCCATATTGCCGTTGAGGTTCCCGGCGAGGATACCTCCAACGAGTGGTGCGAGCCGGTGACAGAGAAAGAATACTGTGAATTGGAGGAAAGATGAAATGAGCAAGAAACTGGTAGCTTACTTTTCTGCCAGCGGCACGACAAAAAAGGCCGCTGAGCGTTTGGCAAAGGCCACGGGCGCTGACCTGTTCGAGATCAAGCCCAAAGTCCCGTACAGCAGCGCCGACCTGAACTGGATGGACAAAAAGAGCCGCAGCAGTGTGGAGATGAGTGACCCGTCCTCCCGCCCGGAGATTGCCGAGAAGATTCCCAATCTGGCGGACTACGACACGGTGTTCCTTGGCTTCCCCATCTGGTGGTATGTTGCGCCCCGTATTATCAACACCTTTGTGGAGAGCTATGACTTTACCGGAAAGACTCTGGTGCCCTTTGCCACCTCCGGCGGCAGCGGCACGGGAAGAACGGTGGATGAATTGCGAAAACTCTGCCCGAATGCGAATTGGAAAGCCGGTAAAATGGTGAACGGCATATCCGACAAAGCACTTGCGGACTGGGCAAACACGCTTTAAGGAGGGTGCCCCATGGAACTGCAAAAGACTGACCCGGAATTTATGGAGCGCTTCCGGCACTTCGCCTTTGATGAGGTGGTGAAGGAAGAAAACCAGCAGCTTGATGCGCCTACGCGCTATCTGGCAATTCTCGCCGCTTTGATCGGATGCGGCGGCGTGGATGCCTTCCAGGAAATGCTGCCCGCCGCGCTGAAAAACGATGTTACGCCGGTGATGGTCAAGGAGACCGTTTATCAGGCTGCGGATTACCTCGGCTACGGACGGATGCTTCCCTTTTTGAACGCGGCCAATGAAATTTTTGCGCAGATGGAGATTGCGCTGCCCCTGCCCGGTCAGGCCACCACGACTATGAATGACCGACTGGAAAAGGGTGTGGAGGCCCAGACCGCGATCTTCGGAGAACACATGAAAGAGGCGTGGAAGAAGGGCCACATCAACCGCTGGCTGGCCGCTAACTGCTTCGGAGATTTTTACACCCGCACCGGTCTTGACCTCCCGCAGCGGGAGATGATCACTTTCTGTTTCCTCATGGCTCAAGGCGGCTGTGAACCGCAGCTCATCGCCCACGCCAAAGGGAATATGAACCTGGGCAACGACAAGGATTTCCTTGTCCGGGTGGTATCCCAGTGCCTGCCCTACATCGGTTATCCCCGCAGCCTGAACGCTGTAAGCGTTTTAGACAAGTGCTGAAATATAAATGGAGGAACGATTATGAACAGGATCACTCTGAACAATAACATTCAAATGCCTATGCTCGGCTTCGGAACATTTCTGATGGGCGGCTCCGAATGTGAGGAAAGCGTTCTGGCTGCCATCCGAAGCGGCTACCGCATGATTGATACGGCGGAGGCATACCGGAATGAGGAGGCCGTTGGAAGCGCAATCGTGAAAAGCGGTATTCCCCGCGAGGAATTGTTTCTCGTGACGAAAGTGAACTTCCGTTCTTATGAAAATACCCGTGAAACCGTGGAAGCATCCCTGAACAAACTGAAAACCAGCTATCTCGACCTTGTCTTGCTGCACTGGCCCTTTGGCAATTACTATGCGGCATGGCGTGAGCTGGAAAAGATGTACCACGAAGGAAAAATCCGGGCGATCGGCGTTTCCAACTTTGATCCGGGCCGTCTGATCGACCTGATTGAATTCAATGAGGTGGTACCCGCTGTCAATCAGATTGAAACCCATCTGCTCTGCCAGCGCCGTGCCGAACATGAATGGTTGGAAAAATATCATGTTCAGCATATGGCTTACGCTCCGCTGGGTCAGGGGAGAAAGAATGAAATGTTCGAAAATCCCGATTTGGTGGAGATTGCAAAAACACATGGTAAAACCGCGGCTCAGATCGCACTGCGGTATCTCATGCAGAGCGGTGTGATCGTCATTCCGAAATCAGTCCATACCGAACGCATCAAAGAAAACTTTGAACTGTTTGATTTTGCGCTCACGGTAGGTGAAATGGAACGCCTTGTGAACATGGACACGGCTACACCTATGATCGGAAATCCTGAAAACCCGGCAATGGTAGAAGCTGCAATGAAATGGTAACAGAAGGAGAATGCTTATGAAAAAAATCCTTTTGCTGGGCGCAACCGGTACCGCCGGAAGCGCTATTTCAAAAAAACTGCTGTCAGATACAGCGTATCATATCACCCTGTTTGCTCGCCATGCGGGGGAGCATTATTCTGAGGATTCTCGTACCACTGTTATCAATGGTGACGCGGAAAACATGGAGGACTTAACAAAGGCGGTTCAGGGGCAAGACGTGGTGTACTGCGCCATATCCGGGGATGCGCTGCCTAAGATTGCCGGGAACATTGTCGCCGCTATGTCCGAAAGCAGCGTCAAGCGCCTTATTTTTATGGGGGCGGTAGGAATTTACAATGAGATCCCGGATGAGATTGACGGAGAGGACAACCTGGATCATGAACCGGCACAGATCCCCAACCGTCAGGCGGTTGACATCGTAGAGGCCAGCAGTCTGAATTATACGGTACTTCGTCCGGGTTATTTGAGAGAGGGGGCGGAGGATGATTTCGTTCTGTCCGTAAAAGGAGAACCTGCGAAAGGATATGTCACTACGATTACATCGCTTGACAAGGGCACACAGCCCTTTGTCGTGTGCGATGGATAAGTAAAAGTCAAATTTTCCACTCAATCGAAACGTGTTCGTCGGTTGCGCGGATCTGTGAGATCAGGCCGTCGGCAACCTGCCGCCTGTCCTCGAAGTCAATTTCTTCCCATTGGTTCAGGTAGACCGACAACCGCTCAATCTGTTCCGGGGACATGGTTTCCGCTGACAGCGCCGCGATCTCTTTTGTCAGGGCTTGGCGGCGTGTGTCCAGCTCCTCGATTTTGCTGTTGGCATAGGACAGCAGCACCGCATTAGCCCCGGTCAAAGTATTCAGCAGCTTTTCAATCTCGTCCTCCACGCGGGCAAGCTCCATGTTCAGCGCGGTCAATTTGGGATTGACCGTTTCTCGCTTTGCCGTCAGCGTCTGGAACTCAGACAGCTTCTTGACCATCTCGCCGTACAGAAACCTTTCAAATTCCCGTGTGCGGAGCGTCCCGCAGCCGTCACAGCTTTTACTGTCAGCCCGCTTGGAGCAGCGGAGATACTGAACACCTGTTGGATTGCCGACGCTCATAAGCGCGTACCCGCAGCGGCCACACTTGACCTTTCCGGCAAGCCATGTGTTCTTTGCCTTGCGCCCGCCTTGGAACGTCTTGTTTGCCATGAGCTTTTTCCGGCAGCGCAGCCATGTATCAGACGATACCAGCCCCTCGCTGGGAGCCAGAACAAGTATCTGATCTTTCAGGTGCTTGTTTTTTCTTTCTTGCACGTCCCGGCCCTGATAGAGATAGCAGCCGTTTGTCCCGGCAAAATCTGTGGCTTCATTGACTACCACCGTACCCTGGCTTTTGAAGAACTCGTACATATCGAGGTCAGCCTGTGCGTAAATGGGGTTTCTCAAAAGTTGGGAGATAAAGCCCCGTTTCATTTCCTTGCCGTAGATCAGGATGCCCTCGTCGGCAAAGTAACGGGCAATGTCCCCGAAAGAAATTCCGGGCTGAGAGTACATTTCAAACATCAGCTTTGCAATATCTGCCGTTTCCGGGTCAGGCTTCATCATTTTTGTGCGGATGCCCTCAATGGTGGTCGGCTCCAGTTGGAAGCCGTAGGGGGCCGCGCCGCTCATGTGAAAACCGTGCTGGCAGCGGGAATAGTAGGCATCGGTCACGCGCTTCTGGATGGTTTCACGTTCGAGCTGGGCGAACACGATGCAGATATTCAGCATGGCCCGCCCCATCGGGGTGGACGTGTCAAACTTTTCCGTGGAAGAAACGAACTCGACATTGTATTCCTGAAAAGTTTCCATCATGGTTGCGAAGTCCAGAATGGAACGGCTGATACGATCCAGCTTGTAGACCACCACGCGCTTGATCAGGCCCCGGCGAATATCGGCCATCATTTCTTGGAACTTGGGTCTATCGGTATTCTTGCCGGAATAACCCTTGTCTGTGTACTTGCGGAAATTGCCTCCTCTCAATTCATACTTGCAAAACTCGATCTGGCTTTCAATGCTGATACTGTCCTTGCGGTCAACGGACTGTCTGCCATAAATGGCATCTTCACGAATAATCATTTGGTGCTCCTTTCCGTGTAGGAGCTACCAAACCTTACACCTATATTATACCTCTGGCAGCCCCGTATCTCAAGGATGTCCCGCATTAGTGCATCTGCGCCCGTCCCGGCGCATACTTCACAAAGACCTCATACAGACAGCTTTCAATTTCACGCTTGCGCTTATCCCGTGCTCGGGGAGAGAGCATCGGGGTCAGGTTTTCCACGGTGATGGATTTGCCCTGAAAAGACGCGGTTTTGACTTCCTTGTGATAGCCGACTCTTGCCTCCGTCATCTGAAAACCTCCTATAACAATCAGCGGTGTGAATAGATTTGATGGTTTCCCGTTGTCCGTGGGGAAACGTGAAAGGACGGCACAAAAGCGCCGTCCTTTGACCTTGCCCCACCTCTGGCCACGATGACCAGAAGCAGCGGGACAGTTGTTTTCCGTTTCAATCCACAAAAGAGGGAGCCGCCGCGCCGAAATGGTTTGGGCTGTCATAAGACAGAAAGACCCGGTTTGACGGCTCCCTGTATGATTGTTGTGTGCCGTATTTGCCACGCATCCCCGGCACGGGGAGTATTCCAGACCGCCGATGGCTTCGGCTGCATAGCCCCACAGCATCGCTGCCCGTGGAGGGCTGGCGCATACCGCAGGAACTCCCCCTCAAGTCTGTGGGAGGGCGTGAGCAAGTTTCATTATCCTCCGCGCTGTCCTCGCGCCCGGTTTGCCAGCACCGGGTCAAAGGCTGCGTTGATCGCTCGGCCAGCTTGTCCATCACCTCCTGAACTGGCTGTCGTGGCGGCGCACCTTACGTCGCTATCACGCGGATTTCGTATCGGGAATACTGTCTATTCAGTTTTCAAGGCGAGGAAGAAAACTCCTCTCACCTATCAGGAGGTTTCGGGGGCAAATGTACTCCCTCTTACAGAGATTTTTTCAAATTATTTTTCATAGCGGCCAGCCCACGCTCAACGGAGCAGCAGATGCGGCTCCGGCCAACGCCCTCGGCTGCCGCGATCTCGGCCTTGCTCATGCCGAGAAGATAGTGCTGGTACACACGCCAGGCCTGCGTGGGCGGGAGCTGGGCCAGCGCGTCATAGAGGGCAAAGGTGGTTTCCCGCGCCTCAATGTACTCGTCCGGGGTCAGGGGCTGGCGGAGCACGTCGGCCTCAAAGCCGGGATCGGTGTCCAGCGAGCACTCGCCATTTCTGCGCTTCTGCCGCTTGTAGCTGTCGCATAGACGGCCTCCCATCGAGAGGGCGGCGGCGATCTCGTCCGAAACTTCCAGTATCACATTTTCGGTCATATAGGGGTAATACCGTTTCAGGTTGATAGTCGTCATAATTGTCCTCCATTTCAAAAGGTGGTTGGTGAGTGCGGATTGAAATGGAGAACAGGCGGCCCGCGGCACCTTGGAGCCTCTGGCCACCGTGACCAGAAGCAGGGGCATATAAAAACGCCCGCACAGCATGACACTATGCGGACGCAAGCAAATGAATATCTTGTTACATGATGTTTAATTTCACTTTCAAAGCCGGACTGCTCCGATGGAGGAGCTACGCTTTTTTTAGCTGGTGCAGATCACGCGAACAATGAAATAATAAAATGGACACGGCAAAATAACCTCCAATCGGCTACCGTGTCCCTGCAAGTCGTCATTGGTTTGTGTAGACGCAAAGAAACGGCGGCTCTGAAAATCAAAGCCGCCGCTTCAAATGGGCGTGTTGATAGGCTGCTGTACGACGGCTTTTTTTCTTTTGCCGTCGTGCGGCAGGTTGTTTCTTTTGCGCTTATCTTAACAAGCAATTCTCACAGAAGTGTCACTGACATTCTCTGTTTCGACAGAATAATGGGTTGAAATCTCACAATCCTGTGAGATTTGAAAATTTATTGCCTTTTCTTCATGGTGGCCGTAAATTTTCGTCAAATTCTCGGCTTTGAGAATATAATCCAAAATATTACCCCCTTTTGATGATACTCGCTGTGTGCGAGTTTCTTTATCTTATAGCATCATAAAATAGAAACCTCACAGAAATGTCACCGCCAGCCCCTTTTTGTCGGCTAAAAATTCACATTTTTGTGACATTTGAAAACGGCCACCCTTTCGGATGACCGTTTCGTGTCTGCGTATTTTATTCAGCAATGCGTAGCCGCTCTACCACCGTTTTTTGTGCCATTTTATTATAGCAAACCAAAGGAACAATGGCTGTAATGAGGATCAGAGGGATAATACAGAGAAAAACCGGAAGCAGAGTAAAATGCCATGTAAAATAGGTTAATTCTGCACCCATCATCCGAACCACCGTTAGACTTGCTATAACGGAAAGTATCAGAGAACCTAAACGGCCCAAGATAGAATAACCAATCCCTTCATATATCAACATTTGCTTAACCTGCCGTCCTGTCATACCTACCGATTGCAGCATTGCAATTTCTCTGTACCGAGACAAGATAGACGTTGTCATGGAGTTAATAAAGTTCAGTATGCCGATTAGAGCCAATATCGCACAAAGAGCACCGCCCACAAGACGGTACATATTGATCATCCCGTCAAAGGTCTGCCGTAGGGTCACTTTTGAAAGATAATCCAAAGCAGTGTCCGTATTTGTAGTGTAATTTTTCAGCCAGTTTTCTGTGGCAAGCTGGTGTTCTTCATCCACATTGAAAATTGTTTTCATGGCCGGCTGGTCGGCGGATACCACATTTCCCAAAAGTTCATTGGTTGGGAAAATATAGTCCAATCCCATGTCTACCTGCAAAGGAGTTTGTAATGCGCTTGGAATACTTACCACAGCCAGCACATCATACACTTTATTTGTACCATCAAGCTGTGTCACGCTAATTTGATCGCCCGGTTTATACAAGCAAAGAGAACCATCACCCATCATTCGCAATGGAGTTACATACACGCCGGTTCCGGCTTTCCACTGTTCCGTGTTTAGTTCACCGTCTAACACCTGTACATATTCTGCCGGAAAATCATCCAAGCCATATACATTCACACCATGTTCCTGTCGAACCCTATAATTTTCCAGTTCATTTGCAATATCACCGGAAGAAGCAGAGAGTTCCTGTAATCGGGCGAGGTCGTTTTCAGAAAGCGGCTGTTTGGAAGTCCATAAGTAGATATTTCCTATATCTTCAAGACCATTCAAACTTTCTGCCTGGCTAATAAAATCTTGGCTTACATTCGCTGTGTTATATGGCGCATAATTGTTAATTACTGTTGTATCGGAAACTATAAAATCTGTAAGGCTGAAATCAGCCACAAACTTATCAAAGTCAAAGGAGGTCACATAGGTATAAACGCTATTCAAGAGAACAATACTAAGGGCAAAAGACAAAGTAACAATCATTACTTTTTTCTTGTTTCGAGTCAGATTGTTCTTTGCCATCATCATTGTGCTGATATGCTTACTGCGCCGCTGCTTTTTCTTTCCACCAGTCTGTTCAATATAGTGCAGTGCCTCCATCGGAGAAACTTTAGCCGCCAATATCGCAGGTTTTTGACAGCTAATGAAAACTGTAATTGCGGAAAAGACAATCGCTACCAAAAAGATCAATGGATTTACCGTAGTAACGATCCTTATATCATCAGTTAGCATATTTACAATCGCAGGTAGCAACAACCGACCAATCGGCCATCCCAACAATAGTCCAATAGGAATACCCATAAGAGATAGCTTAATTGCTTTTTTATAAACGATTTTCCTTATTTGTCTTGCGGTGGTTCCCAGTGTTTTCAACATTCCATAAAACCGAATATCCTGCGCGATAGAAATATAAAACACATTGTAGATTAGAAGATAACCTGCGATAAAGATAACCGCAATACCGGTCACAAGGGGCAGCATGGAAGAAAGACTGACCGTTGCCATTCCGTAAGCGTCGTTAATACTTACCCGTTCATCTAAACCGTATTTGGAAGTCACCTCTAATGCCTGCTTTTCAATATTCCATGCCGTAGGCATCATCATAACAGCATCAATATAACCGGTTCCCACAGGTGGGGTTGTTCCGTCCGTTTCCCCGTGGATGACCGGAGCTACCTGTTCTGTATATTTTTGGGATAATAGCATTGTTTGACGGTACGCCACAGCATCCCCATCCCAAATGCCGCAAAGCGTAAAGGTATCGGTAAATGTATCCGTATCGGTTGTAAAGGTCAACTCCATTTGTGTGCCGACTTTATCCGGCAGTCCCATCGCATCCAGAACAATACGACTGGTGGCGATCTCATTTTTTTGTTCCGGCAGATGTCCGGTATCAGGAGTATTAAAGGTCAGTTCCGAATAAGTTTCATCACCATATCGCAGTTCCGTCGGCGTCTTATTGAAATCATCGCCCACGGCATTTCCTATGATAATTGAATATCCGATGTCTTTTATTCCTGTATCCGATGACAGCTTCTCATATTCTTCCCAGGATAAACGCTTGATACCAGCATGGGCAGAAGTGCCGGTTGTTCTCATATTACTTTCCTGCATAGCAGTCTGCAAGCTAATGGCAATCGTAAACAAACTGGTAAAAAGCAACGTAGCAAGCATGATTGCTAATACCGCAATCGTATTTTTTTGAGCTTTCAACGAGCGCTTTGCCAGAAGTTTCAAGACAGGTCTGTTGTTATTCCCAAATAAAATATCTGTCATGTTTTCGACCCCTTTACTCGGAAATCCGGCCGTCCTCAATACGAATAATGCGGTCGGCAAGCTGGGCGATCTCATTGTTATGAGTAATCATCACAATGGTCTGATGAAATTTCTGGCTGGTCATTTTCAAAAGACCCAATACATCGCTGCTGGTTCTGCTGTCAAGGTTTCCAGTAGGTTCGTCGGCCAGGATGATAGCCGGTTTAGAAACAAGGGCGCGGGCAATCGCTACACGCTGCTGCTGACCACCGGACAGATTGTTAGGCATACTGTTCAGCTTTTCATCGAGAGCCAGCATTTTCACAACTTCATTCATGAAATGCTTATCAACGGTATCACCATCCAGCTCCACCGGCAAAACAATATTTTCATAGACGTTCAGCACAGGAACAAGATTGTAATTCTGAAAGATAAAACCGATGTTGCGTCTGCGGAAGATGGTAAGCTGTTCATCCTTGAATTTCGACAATTCTTTTCCTTTTACTTTGATACTGCCGGAAGTTGGAGTATCCAATCCTCCCATCATATTCAGAAGTGTGGATTTTCCACTGCCAGAAGTACCAACAATAGCCACAAACTCCCCATCCTCAATGGAGAGGGTTACGCCATCCAGTGCTTTCGTAATATTGGCCTTTGAACCATAATATTTTTTTAGTTCAGTCGTTTGCAAAATGCTCATAAAGAACACCATCCTTTCTTTCGTTAAGCCCATTGTAACGACCAAACCTCACAGGAATGTCACGAGCTATAAATTATTTTTGGACAATTCGGTTCTAAATGTCATAAGCCTGTGACATTTATTCTTCGGCGTACTTACTCTGTTCTCGAAGCAGGAAAACAGAAAAGGTTGACCCCTTCCCAACCTCGGATGTTACCCGAATATAACCGCCTTGCAAGGTTACGATCTCACGAGCCAGATACAGACCAATACCAATTCCATCTACATCATGTACGATGTCCTCCCGATAGAACCGCTTGAAAATTGCCCCCTGATGCTGTTCTGAGATGCCAATGCCTGTATCAGTAATGTCAATTTTCACATACATTTCCCAACTTTCAACCGAAACCCGGATTTGACCGCCCTCCGGCGTATATTTCACCGCATTATCCAAAATGTTGAACAGCGCTTCACCTGTCCATTTTCTGTCATGAGAAACGATCAAGCTCTCCGGGCAGTCCACTTGAACATTGATCTGTTTTTTCTCGGCGTTCAGAAGGATACCTCCCAATGCGGCGGCAAGCGTGTCATAAAGCGGCTGGCTTTTCTTTTCCAGAGAAATGACACCTGTTTCCAGACGCGAGGTTTTAATCATAGCCTGCATGAGAAAATCCAGTTTATCAAGTTGGGTGGCCTGTGCTGTAAGAAACTCTTTTTGCTTTTGCACAGGGATTTCATTTTCAAGCAGGGTGCTGTTAATCACTTTCAAGTTCGCAATCGGAGTCTTGACCTGATGAGAAATATCGGAAATAAGTTCTTGCAAGTCAGCCCGCTCTTGTGCAATGCTGTTCTTGTTTTCCTGCATGATTTCATACAAACGGTTCAACCGATATTCAATTTTATAGAAAAGACTTTCATCTTCCACAGTCTGTTTCGGCTGCATATTCCCGGACAACATATCATCCATCAAACTGCAAAAAGCATCGGAGAACATCGCCAATTTGCGGCGAACCAGCACCATAAAACAAATAGAGCAAAACAGCACAAAGATGCCGAACAATAGTACATACCAAACAGCGGTTATATCTTGGGTCAACGCATATAAAGCCACTGAAACCGTCACCATTGCCGCCAGCAGGAGAACAGCTAAAAAGATACAGGCTTTGTTGATGGAAAGTTTTCGAACATTCATTTCAGCGCCCCTCCGATCCACATATAGCCCATACCATATACCGTTTTGATGTACTGACGGTCGAGTGTTTCGATTTTGTTTCGTACCCGGCTGATAGCCGCAGTCAGAGCGTGTTCATCCACAAAATTTCCGTCTGCGTCCCACAGTTTTTCCAACAAGACTTGCCGCGTCAAAACGATCTGTGGATTTTTCATCAGGATTTTCAAAAGTCGATATTCCAGCGGGGTGAATGTAAGTGGCTTTCCTGACAGGGCAGCACTCATCTCTGAAAAATTGATGGTCAGTGTGCCATCCTCATAAGTATCACCACCATGTTGTTTTGTCAGCCGCCCCAGCACCACCGCCAGTTTCTTTTGAAAGACGCTCATAGGGAAAGGTTTTGTCACATAATCCTCTGCGCCCAGTTCATACCCTTTGAGCATATCGCTTTCCATATCATTTGCGGTCAGAAAGATAATAGCGGTATCGGGGCGGCGCTCTTTTACCTCCCGGCAGAAGTCAAAACCGTTCCCGTCCGGCAAATTTACATCCAGCACAATCAGGTCATAGTCCTGCTTCGTCAAGAAATTACCGGCCGCTGATTTTGTCAGTGCAGAATCAACCGCATAGCCCGCAGTATTCAAGTTATAGCATAAAGCATTATTCAAAAGTCGATCATCCTCGACTACTAAAATTCGCATGGTATCACACTCCTTCATTTTCAGTGTAGCACCCAAATGTCACAGAAACCTCACAATATTTCTGATTTTATTTTAGATACCAACTTCTGATCTTCGGGACAAATTTAATTATAAGTACATTTTACATCACATTTTCAGCGTCATCAATTCTCTTAGCATGAAATTAAATATGCAGTGAAATGAAATTTGACGCCGTTCAAATGTTGCCACATGAAATGTAAAATTACATTAGGTGGTGATGCTATGAAAATTGAACGTGACGAACGCAAATTTGACTTTCACGGGATTGGACTTGCTATCAAGAAAGCCCGTGAGCGTGAAGGCATGACGCAGGAGCAATTAGGATACATTGTTGACCGCGATCCGCGTACCATTATGTATCACGAAAATGACGGACAGCATCCGAGCCTAAACGCCTTTTTCCAAATGGTAACAATGTTCGGTATCTCCGTGGACGAATACTTTTATCCCGACATGGGAGCCGATGAAGCCGCAAAGAAGCGTATCAACATTCAGCTTAATTCCCTCAATGAAAGCGAGCTGCGGCTCGTCGAGGGTATTATCAATGCAATCATAGAAAACCGTGGAACGGAGGAAGCGTAAGAAACGGCGCTGCCTCCGTTTTTCGCGAGGGTTCCGGGGGAGCGCGTTAGCGGCAAGCAAGGCAAGTGTATTGACACTTGCAATTTCCGCGCTGCGGAAATGCTTGTTGGGGTGCCCCCAAACCCGCTGGACTTCTGGCCACCGTGACCAGAAGAAACATTGTCTGCGTCGCCGTCCCTAACGGGCCTGCTCCTTATTGCGCTGGTTGTCCGTCAGCCCGTGCAGGTGATCCACGCTGCCCTTAACCGCCACCAGCTCCCGCATATCCTGCTGGGCCTTGCGGTATTCCAAATAAAGAGCCTTTTTCCGCGCTGCCAGTTGGCGGCGTTTTTCTTTTAGTACGTCCATTTTGGGGAGCTTCTCGCCACCCAGCAGCTCGGCCATTGTCGCCTTGGCTGCCCGGTAGTCGGCCAGTTCCGCCTCGTGCTCGGCAAGGTATTTCCGGCTGTACTTGGCGGCCTTGTACCCATCGAACGCGGGGCGGGTCTTGGCGTACTGCACCACGGCGGCCATCAGATCGGACACACGGGAAAGCTCGGCCTCGGTCTGTTGAATGTCCCCGGCCAGCGTGTGAAAACGCTCTGTGGCGGCGTCGGTTTTTGCAGCCAGATCGTCATATTCAAAGAGCTGGTGCTCTTTCAGATATTGCAGCGCGGCAGCCATCTGTTTAAGGTTATACACCTTGGCCCAGCGTTCATAGGCGGGGCCTTTGCCCTGACGCATCCGCTCCTGAATGTCAATCAGCAGATTGACACGGCGGGGTGCGGGCGCTTTCCGCGCCGTGGCCGTTCGTGTGGGAGCCTTGCCGTCAATGACGGCCTGCACGTCCTCGGGGCCGTAGCCGTCCCCCAGCGTGGACGCCCGGAAACGGGCCGCCCGCTGTTGTCCTGGCACAAGGAACGAGATCACGCCGCCGCGCCCGTGCTTGACCTGTATGCCTGCCGTTTCCATGCGCCGGAGAAAGTCTGCAAAGTCCTTGGGGCGCTCCGTCAGAGCCGCGTCAATGGCAAGGCGAATCTGTTCTTTCTGTGAGAGCTTTTGATTTTCGCCCAGCCATTGACCGTAGTGCAGATACCGTCCCTTGCTGTGGAGCTTGGGATTTGCGATCACGGATAGGTCGTGCTCCAGACATACCCGGTCAGACAGCCGCCGCAGGGCGAACGAGGAGCCGATGAAGTTGCAAAACTTCCGGGAGCGGTCATAGGCGGTGGAATTGTAGTAAATGTGATTATGAATGTGCTCTTTGTCTATATGGGTACAGACGAAGAATTGATACTTCCCCTTTGTCCAGCGCATCGCCGTTTCATAGCCGATGCGGTTGGCCTCCTCCGCCGTCACCTCGCCGTGAGGGAACGCCTGCCGGATCTGGTAGCACAGCGCCCCGTGTCCGGCCCTGCGGTCGGTTTCGCCCTGATACTGATTTTTGACCAGCATGAACTCGGCGTGTGCCGTGGCCGGATCGCAGAGGTAGGAGGAAACGGCCCCCAGCTTCTCCGGGTTCAGGCCATAGTCAAAGCGGTCTTTCAGGCTTTGCAGGGCCGTCCGCTTATCGGCCCGCTTGTGAGATTTGAGGTAGGTTGTGGCCGTAGGCAGCCCTCCTTTCCATACGACAAACGGCGGCTGGGATCAGCCGCCGTTTTCTGCATCTTCTGGCCACCGTGACCAGAACTCAGCCCGTGATGAAGCCCCTCAGAGAGCCGTTCAGCTCGTCCAGCTTGGCAAGCAGCCATCCGGCCAGCGCAGGCAGGCCAAAGGGCGAAATGGCAAACGCCATCAGAAGCCCCGCGATCCCTGTGGAAATGTCTTTCTCCACAAACAGCATCAGGACACTCAGCAGCCCCAGCACCGACGCGAGGATGGAGAGCAAACCAGCGGAAAGACTCAGCAGGAACGAGAGCACGGCCACAAGCAGGGTCAGCACCAGCACAAAGGGAGCGGCAAGAATTTTGAATATGATCCGCATAGGGGGTTCCTCCTTTTTCCTGTATATGTCTATTATAACTCTGAAAAAATCGGCACTCAAGGATGTCCCGGCCCTCCGCACTTCTGGTCACAATGACCAGAAGCAGGGACAGCCGGGGAACGGCGCGGGGCCGTTCCCCCTGTGTCACATCGTTACAATGGCGGAGAGCTGGGCCAGCAGATCAGACAGCGGCCCCCACAGGTCGGCATAGTCCTTTTGCAGCCGCTTCAGTTCGTCCGGGTACAGGCCGCCGTAGCTGTTGGCATGGATAGCCGCCTGATTGAGATTGTTTGCACAGCGCCTCTGGAGCGACACAAGCTCCTTGACGGGTTCAAGGTCAACGTGGAGCACATAGCCGCCCAACGCCATTTTTCGGATATAGGCGCTCATGTTGCGGATACCCGCCTCGGCCATGCGCTCCCGAATGACCTCCAGCTCGTCAGGCCGTACCCACACATAGATGGGGACGCTGCGGACGCGCTTCTTTGTCAACGCTCCTCACGCTCCCGGCTGCGGCGCTTGGGCGGATGCTCCCGTACCCTGTCCAGCGGCTTTTCTGCCGGGGGCGGCGCAGGCAGATTGTTGATGATGCCGTCGATCATGTTCCCGTTCTGCTCCATAGAAAGCTCGGCGTTCTTGTTGGGATTGCGTTCCTGCTCCATAAATGTCCTCCTATCTGTCGCCCCGGTCAGGGGCATTTTTCTTTGGGGCAGCTTGGCCCCGGTCAGCCTCGGCCTGCTTTGCGGCGGTTTTCATCTGTTCCCGGATCGAACGGGGCCTGTCGGGATTGTCAGGCGCAGGCCGCAGCTCATAGTCAGACGCCTGCCGTTTCGTCAATGGCCGCGTGTAGGTCAAATGCCCCCACGCCAGAAATAATCCATTTTCAACCGGGACGCGCTGATCGTAGTTGACGATCTCATCCGGGGCGTTACGGGGCGGCTTGGGGAATGTCCCAATGTCCACAGGGCGCTGGGTAGAGTAATACTTGTAAAGGCCGGGAGCCTCGACCTGCCTGACATCGACATTGTAAAGGCGCTGGTATTCCTGCACCCGCGCCGCAAAGTCCTGTTCCAGAGCGGCACGGTCGCTGCCGTAATGCCCCCATTCATACTGCCGCTGGCCGTTCTTGTCGTCATAGCAAGCCCATGTGACATAGGGCGAGGGGGCTGCTGGGTTATGCCCCAGCGCAAAGCCCCTGCCATTTTCCAGCATGACGGCCTGAATGATCTCATAGCCTTGGTTTTTGTCCATACGACCTCCATTCCAAAATGTTAGCAATATTTCTGCAAAACCGGGCGGGGCTATGAAATCATACACCCCGCCCATGAAGCGGCCCCGGAAAGCCCTGCAATCAAGGGTGTTTTCCGGGGCCAAATGCTCACGGTCTACCCCCGGTATTTCCGCATATAGCCGCGCTGCTTCTGCCGCCTTGCAGCCCCGGCACAGGCCGGGGAGCAATACCGCTGCCGCCCGTCCGGGAGAAAAGCCCTGCCGCACACCGGACAAGGCCGGGTTTCCGTGATACGCTCCACGGTCAGCGACCTTTCCAGCACCGGATCAAGGGGCAGCACCGCAGAACGGAAATAGCGGCAATAAGCGCCCGTCCAGCATTTCTCCAGCATATAGCACTCGCAATCCAGCGGCAGGCATCCAACGTCTTTGTCATAGTTGGCACACCACCGCTTCACAAGGGAGCGGATCGCCGCCTTTTCCTGCCGGGTCAATTCACGGCTCATGTTTGCCCCCTGTCTTTGACCGAAGCTGCTCCCGGTAGCAGAACACGCAGCCGATCCCGTGCCAGTAGGGGCAGCCGTCACAGCGGGAGCCTTTGGGCGGCAGGTTGGGCAGGACGCCCTTGAAGTAGCTTTTTTCTTTCATAAAGTCCTCATAGGGGCTGTTGGTAAACCTCATTCCTCACCGTCCTCGTCCCACGGCGGCCCGTCATCCTCGGAATCGGTTTCGTCATAATCCTCCGCGCCGTCATACTCGCCGCCGTAGTCCGCCTCGGACTCAGCGGCCCGCTGCTTCTTGGGACGGTAGATTTTGAAGTACCAGCCAGCCCCGCCGCCAACGACCACCACGGCCAGCGCCAGCAGAAGCATACCGCCGTTACCCGTGGCCTTGGGCTGTTCCGGCTCGGGTTCAGGCTCCGGCTCCACCACGGGCGCAGGCTCCGGGGCTTTGCCCTGGCACTCGCCCATGTTCACGGCACAGACGGTACAATCCGTGTTAATGGCACCCACGGCGCATTTATCGGTGCAGGAACACTCCGGCAGCTCACCGCCCGCCGCCTGCATCGCCGCCAGCAGGTCGGCCTCGTCCACCATATTCAGGAAATATGTCTGATACTGTTCGCCGTCCTCGTCGGTGGGCTTGTCGTAGTCGATGACGATGTAAAAGGTATTGCCGCCGCTGGTCTGCACCGTGATGAACTGCTTGTTGGTGGCCTCATCGTAGAGCAGGTCACGGGTCACAAGGTTGCCGTCCTCGGTAAAGCCCTCGCCGGGGTCAACGGTTTCGGCGGGCAGCGGCTCCACCGGGGCAAGGCCGTCCCATTCCTCGCCGCCTCCGGCGTAGGCCGTAACCGCCATACTGCCCATGAGGGCGGTCACACAAAGCGTTATCAGCAAAAGCCGCAGTTTTTTCATTCCGTCACCTCCGCCTGTTCTGTCGGCTTCTGGCCACTGTGACCAGAAGCGCCACCCCGGAGCTGCTGGAGCACCAGCGGCAGATCGGCAAGGGAGATACTCATGCCGCGCACGATCTCCACGATCTCGCTGTTTTCCGCCTCCAGCTTCTTCTGCTCCAGTTCCTTAAGCCGTGCCTGTTGCTCGGCAATTTTGGCCTTGACCTTTTCAATCTCGGCCTCGATCTTTGCGCTTTTCGTAATTGCCATATCAAAAAACCTCCTTTACGGTAGTCGCCCGTAGGCGTAAAGATGGGACTGCCAATAGCTGCTGTTCAGGTTGGCATAGCTGATAGGGTCGCCACAATGGAGCATCCAGCCGTCGCCCACATAGATGCCCACATGAGAAATACCCGCTGTGTCATAGGTGCCGACAAAGAACACCAGATCACCGGGGCGGGGGCTGCTCGTCCGGGAGCAGATGTTATAAAGGCCCTGCGCCCCCAGCCGCCCGAAGCTCCAGCCGCATTGATTGTAGACATAGCTGACGAAGCCGGAGCAGTCAAAGGATGTGGACGGACTGCTGCCGCCCCACACATAGGGGAAACCGAGATATTTTTCCGCTTCTTTCAGAATGGCGGCAAAGGTTTCATCATCCAGATAGGACTCCGGGACTTCATGCTCCGGCGGGCGGTTGGTGATGTATTTCCCGATATAGCCGGACGAGGGAAACAGATCGGGGCGGTTCCCCAACGTGGACATATACAGGGCGTACATGGAAAGCTGCTCCTCGGACATCATGTAAACCGGGACGTGGGAGAGGTTGAAGTTTTCCAGCGTGACATAGCAGATGTAATAGTTGTACGGCACCTCCACATCGTAGTCGTTGCCCTCGCTGTCCGTCCTTGTGACCGTGCGGTAGCGCACCTCGACAACCACATCCTCAGTCAAAATGTACTGGCGGTCAAAGAGGTCTTGCAGCGTCCCCAGTACCTCGTCCAGCGTCCACGCGCCCTCATGGAGCGCGGAGATCATAGAGATCAGCACATAGGGATCGTGTTCAATGGTGTCGAGGTCAAAATGGTATTCGTCATAATCGTGGGTGCGTGTGTAGGTGTCGAGGTAGCGTTGCAGCTCGTCCTCCAGCGCACAATAGGCAGCCTCGGCCCCCAGCATATCCGCGTCCTCCGCCTTATAGGTGCTGGCGGCGATGGCCGCAAGGGTGCTGTTTCCCACGGACACCATCGAGGACATACACGATTGCAGGGTCAGCACCACCAGCAGGCAGCCCAGCGCAAGCAGCGTCCCCACGGGATGCCGCTTGACGAACGCCGCCGCTTCCCGGACAAACCGCTCTGTGGCCGATACGGTTTGCTCGGCGGCCTTGGCGGTCTGCTTGGCGGTTTCCCGCGCCTTGCGCTGATACTCCCGTTTCAGCTTGTGGCGGTGCCATAACCGGGCGGCGGCGCTTTGCGCCTCCGGCTGTTCCTGCGCGAACTTGCGGGAATGGTAGTCCGCCGTGGCCTTGATGTACCGGGACTCGGCACGGGCGGCGGCCTTGGCCGGGTGCTCCCGGATGGCCCTGCGTACCTTGTGCCGCCCATAGTGCAGCGCGGCCTCGCCGGAACGCTCCACAAAATGGCCGCCCTCCACACCTACATTGTCGCGCTCCTCCTGATACACCTTTCCATGCAGAAAAGCATGGGTTTCATGTCCGGCGATCCGGGCGATCCGCTTGATGGGGCCGGGCTTTTTCGGCGGCTTCTGCTTTGCCAGCCTTTCACGGGCCTTGTTCAGCCGTTCCTCCCGGCTCTCCATGCGGAGCTTGGACTTGTGGAGCTTGGCCTGTTCGCTGTCGGTATGGAACTTCTGGCCACCGTGACCAGAAGCAGCCCCTCCCTCGGGCGGCTTATTCTGCCTGTTTTCCATTGGCGGCGTCCTCCGGCTTGGTGGTCAGCAGGTCGTAGATCTCGCCACGGGGGAAGCGGTCAACAAACGGGATGGTGACGCTGCCATAGAACAGCAGGCCCTCGCCGGAGTTGGACTGCGTGATATACGATAGCTGATGCTCTGAAATACCGATCTGCTTGGCAAGAATGGCACGGTCACTCTGCGCTTGCGACAGCAGGATCATAAAATCTGTGTTATCCAGAATGTTCTCGATCTCCCGGCTGGCCAGCAGGTCTTTCACGTTCTGCGTCAGGGCCGAGGGAACACAGCCCTGTTTGCGGAGCATCTTCCAGACGGTCACAAAATAGCTGGCCGTCAGCGGGTCACGGAGCAGGATATGGAACTCGTCGAAATAGCACCATGTCGCCACACCGTTTTTGAAGTTGGTTCCCACCGCAGAAGTGACAAAATCGTTGGTGATGTGCATGGCGATTTTGCGGAGGTTTTCGCCCATGCCTTTCAGCACAAAGCACACCACGCGGGAATTGAGGTTGACGTTGGTAGGATGGTTAAAGAGATTGAGGGAGCCTGTGCAGTAAAGCTCCAGCGCCGTGGCAATCCGCTTGGCCTCCGGCTCCGGCTGGCGCAGCAGCTCCTCATACAAATCTTGCAGCAGCGGTGGTTTTGTTGTTTCCAGCCCCAGCGCCATCTCCCGGTACACCTGACGCACACAGCGGTCAATGACGGTTTTCTCGATAGGCTGCAAACCGTCCCGGCCTCCCACCACCAGCTCACACAGCGACAGCAGAAAATCCGCTTTCAGGGACAGGGGGCTGTCCCCGCCGCCCAGGTCCATCTGGACATCCATCGGGGAAATGTGGTTGGGGCTGTCCGGCGCGATCTCGATGACCTGACCGCCCAGCCGTTCCACCAGCGGAGCATATTCGCCCATCGGGTCTACCACGATGATGCGATCCTGCGGGATGGCAAGAAAGACGTTCAGCAATTCACGCTTGGCGGCAAAGCTCTTGCCGCTGCCCGTGGAGCCGAGGTAAAGACCGTTGGCGGATTTCAGCTTTTTGCGGTCAGCCATGATGACGTTATGGGACAGGGCGTTCATGCCGTAATAGAGGGACGGGCCATCCATACGAAGCTCCCGCGTCATAAAGGGAACGAAGATGGCCGTGGAGCTGGTGGTCATGCCGCGCTGAATTTCAATGCCGTTGTAGCCGAGGGCCAGCGAGGACATATAGCCCTGCTCCTGCTGCCAGTCCAGCCGCTTGACGGCACAGTTATATTTCTGCGCGATGCCGTTCACGGTGAAAATGTCGTTTTCCAGCCGCTCCCGCGTGGGGGCGGTGTTGACGATCAGGAACGTCAAGAGGAACATTCGCTCGTTGCGGCTTTGCAGGTCGGCCAGCAGCTCGGCGGCGTCCTTGGAAAAGGTGACAAGATCGGGCGGAAGAATGTCAGGGTCATATCCGGCGCGGGTAGCCTTGCGCTGCTCCTCCACTTTCATCTTGTCGATGTCGGAGATTTTACCCTTGACCGTTTTAATGGCCTTGACCTGGTCCACCGTCTGAATGTGCATGGTGACAGTCAGCTCGGCGTCCAGCTCCAAAATCTCCAACAGCAGCTTGTCCGACAGCTCCGACGCCATAATCTGCAAGTAGGACGCCGCGCCCCATGTCTGGCCCACGCGGAACGAGCGGCTCTGGCGGAAGTCAAAGCTGTCCGGCACGATAAAGTCTTTCGTCCCCATGCCCGTATGGGCGATGTCCGCCCACTTGAAGCGGAACGGCTCCCGGCTGCCGGGATGAAGCTGGCCATGCAGCAGGGCCAAACGCTCCCGCCCGTCAAGGGGCTGGCTCTGTACCCCCAGCCGCTTAAAGTTGCCGATCACGTCCGCCTCTACACGTTCCAGACGGGGACGGGCGGCGGCCACATTTTCAGCGGGGATGCAAAAGGTGACGTACTTGGCCCGTTCGATACCGTTGTTGCTTTTGGCAATCTGGTTTTTCAGCATCCCCGTGTATTCCGTGCGGACGCTGTTGAAGCGGTCATCCGCCTCGGAGATATTCACCTTGTAGCGGCTCCCGGAGCGGCTGCGGCGGTTGACAAAGGAAAGCTGGAACGGCAGCGAACTGTCAAAATAATTCAGCCACGAACTCCAGCCGCCGAAAATGGCCGTCTGATCCTCGGCAGACGCAACGGAATAGTTGATGTCCTCATATTCCAGCGTTTTTGTGTAGACACCGCCGGGGAGCTGACAAATGCCGTCCGGCAGCATCCGCACATAGGGAATGGTCTGCTGGGCCGATATGGTCGCCGGACGATTACCGGCCCGCGTCAGGCTTTTTGACTTCTTGGGGCTTTTGATCAAGTGTGACCTCCTTTCCCGCAAACGGGGCGTAGATATTCTGTGTCTGATAGGGCCTCACACCGGGCCGCAGGAACTTGGCTCGGATGATATTCCGGGCCACCTTTTCAAAGGGCAGGCCATCACGCTCATACATCGCCACGAAAAAGGCCGGCAGCATGAGCGCAATCATCAGGAACATCGCCCCGGTGCCGCCCAGCGCGTGACGGGTCAGCAGATACACGGGGATACCCACGGCAGCCGCGCCGCCGAAGCAGATAAGCTGGCGGCGGGTAAGGTTAAAGGCAATTTTCGTCTTGATCTTGGAAAGATCGTTGGGAACATTCACATAGGGCAAGTAACGTCCTCCTTTCCGCTATCTTCTGGCCACCGTGACCAGAGGCCCGCTGTCGGCTCCACCTCGTTGCCCCACACGTCCCAGCCAGGAGGGGTCTGCCGTGCAAATAACTCCACGCGGGGCCTGTCGCCCATGAGGGCAACGATCTTGTCCCGCGTTTCGTCCGGCTTTTTGCTGTGGGCCTCGATGGGGGAAATGATAAACTGGTGGATGTCGGCGGCCTGCCGCTTGGGGTGTCCCTTGGTCGCCAGCAGGCAGATCTCGGCGTTGGCCCGCGTCCAGAAGCCCAGCCCATAAAACCAGCTATCCGCCTTTTTGTTCTTTTTGAGCCAGACAAAAGCGACGCTTTTATAGGTGAAGCCCCACGCACGGATCAGCCGCAGGGCCTCCGGGAGCTGCGGGAACGTGGCCCACATGAAAAGGGCGCTGTCCTTGGCCGCAAGCTCGGCCACAGGCAGCGCACACAATTCATCAATGCTCATGGTGGGGTAATGGTTTTCTGCCGCCCCCTGCACTCTCTTGGCGGAGTAACGCCACGGGGGATCGGCGTAAATAATTTCGTAGGTTCTTGTCATCATTCTCCTTTCCCGCCCCCGGCCACAGCCTCCCGCGCCCGCCGGATGCGCTCCGTGGCGGGGCCGTAAAAGGCTGGGGCGGTTTCAAAGCAGACGAAGCGGCGGCCTGTGTTCAGCGCGGCCACGTCAGTTGTGCCGGAGCCAGCGCAGATGTCCGCCACCACCTCGCCGGGGCGTGTGTAGGTGCGGATCAGGTACTCGCACAGGGCCACGGGCTTCTGCGTGGGATGTACGGTGGTTGTCACCGTGGGGAACGCCAGCACGTTCCCCGGAAAGCGCCGCCCATCGGACTCCCCGCTGGTGCGTTCAAACTCCCCGTAGTTGGGGCTGCTCCCGCTGCAACGGTGAATTTTCTTGTACGGCTTGCCCTGTTCAAACTGCGGAAAGTAGGCCGGGGACTTCTGGTAGAACACCAGAATGTTCTCCGTCTTTTTCAGCGGAGCGCGGCGGGCGTTGAGAAAACCCGTGCAGCGGCTTTTGTACCATACCCACTCATAGCGGAGCATGGCGAGGTTGGACGCGCCCAGCACCTTGTCATAGGGGCATTGTGCGAAAAACAGCACCGCGCCCTCCGGCTTGACGGCCCATTTCACCGCCTCCCACAGCTCCGGCAGCGGCAGCGGCACATCCCAAAAGTTCCGGGTCGTGCCGTAGGGCGGATCGGTCAGCAACATATCCACGCTATGCTTCGGCAGGGAACGCAGGCCCTCAATGCCGTCAGAGAGGTGCAGGCCTTCCGGGATCGGCCTCTGGCCACCGTGACCAGAAGCGGCGGTATCAGCGATAAGATCACCTTTCCTTTCTCAATGGGCGCTGAAGATGCTTTTTGAGATCGTCCCGGTTTTCATCAGCATGAAGCACAAAAGCACCGTATAGCCGATACAACCCCAAATCGCGCCGATAGGATCTCCGCCTGTAGCGATCCCCTGAATGAGCACCGCATAGATGGCCACGCAGACGAGGATCAGCATCCCCTGAAAGCCCACGGCAAACAGGGAGCGCAGATAGTTCTGGCCCATTGTGCCAAGCTCCCGGTTGGAGAGCGTCGCCACAGGGATCGGAGCCAAACTGGTCAGCAGATATATCTCGATCATGCGGCCATAGACGATCACAAAAATAAAAATGTTCAGCGCCAGCATGGTAAACTTAATGAGGAACGATTGCAGGAACAGGCCCAGCAGGGAGCCAAGCTCCATTGTTTCAAGGGTCATTTCCAGATCAGCCAGCATATCCGGCGTGATGTCAGTTGCGCCTGTGACGATGCCCGCCGCGCTTGCGATCACGCTTTGGGACACGTCAAAGACGGCCATGACGATATTGAACGTGTTGGACAGGATCAGGATGGCACAAGTGGTTTTGAATACCCATTTGTAGATATTCGCCACGTCGAACTCGTGCATATTGTTCTTTTCCAGTATCATCTGGATCAGCTCATAGGTGGCAACGAAGGTCAGGATCAATCCGGCAATCGGCAATATCACCGTTTCGGAAAGCTGCCGTATCAGGGAGAACACCCCGGCGTTCCATGCCGCCGGGGTAGTCCCCACCTGTACGGATATTTCCCCGACGCGGGTATTCACCGTGTCAAACAGCCCCTCGAGGTTTCCCATGATGCCCTCGATCAAAAGCCCTTTGAGCCATTCCGTGATCCATTCGGTGAGAATACCCATCGGCAGCTACCCTTAAAACAGGGTAGACAGCAGAGGGATCAGGGTCGTGCCCAGCACGATGATGCCGCCGCCCGCCATGAGCTGCTTGATGCCCTGGCTTTTGGCCGCTGCGTTATCCGAGCCGTAGCCCTCCAGCAGATTGACCACGCCCCACACGGCAAGGCCAGCGCCCAGCGCCACGACGAGAGTTTGCAGGGTAGTAACGGCAGAAGCAAAAAACTGCATAAGTCCTCCATTTCTCCGGGGCAAGGCCCCGGCCATGAAAAAAGCCGCCATTTCTGGCGGCAGCTACGAATCCTCTGGACACCGTGACCAGAGGTTATACAAAGGCATCCGGGTCGTCGAGGTCGTCATAGTTGAGGATGTCCTCGTCCTCGCCTGTGATCGCCTCGTCCGGCACGTCCACCTTGTAAACGGTATAGGTTTCGTTGGGGTTGAGCTTGTCCATCCGCCGTGTCACAAGGCTGTTGAGATCAAAAGCGTTTTTCACCTTGTCGGCCTCGGCGGTGTATTTATAGTTGGGATGCTGTTTCAAATCGTACTTCTTGGAGTAGAACGGCGGCAGGCCCCGAAGCTGCAAAATGCACCGATCTCCGGGCATGGTGGCAAGCTCGCTGGGGGTCATCAGCTCCCGGCCCAGCCGCTGGGTATTTTGGCTGTAGCTTTCGGATTGGCCCCGTGAGCGTCCCTCGGTCTGCATGGAGATGGTGGCCTTACCCAGCCAGTTCTCGGATATTTCCTTGATGGTGGAGCTTTCGCGTCCACCGAGGAACAGCACACTATCCATGTTGCCGAGGATGGTTTCCGCGTTCTTGTCGTAGATGGCCTTGCACTGGGCCAACTGCTGATACAGCAGACACAGGCTGATCTCACGGGAACGGATGACGGCCACCAGCTTTTCAAGCTGGGGTACCTGTCCCGTGTTGGCCGCCTCGTCCCACAGTACCCGCACATGATGGGGCAGCCGTCCGCCGTGAACATTGTCCGCCCGTTCACATAAGAGGTTGAACATCTGCGAAAAGGCCAGCGCCACAAGGAAATTGTAGGTACTGTCCGTGTCGCTGATGCAGAAGAATGTTGCCGTCCGGCGATCTCCCATGCGGTCAAGCTCCAGTTCATCATAGGACATGATCTCCCGAAGCTGGGGAATGTCAAAGGGGGCCAGACGTGCGCCGCAGGAAATAAGTATGCTTTTCGCGGTCTTGCCGCTGCTTAGCTTGAATTTACGGTATTGCTTCACGGCGAAGCAATCCGGCTTGCGTTTGGCAAGGCCGTCAAACATATAATCCACGGCGTTCTTATAGTTTTCGTCGTCCTCCTTGACCTCCATGCCGGAGATCATGTCCACCAGCGTATTCATATTCCGATCCTCGGCAGGCCCCTCAAAAATGATATAGGCAATCAGGGCGCAGTACAGAAGCGTTTCCGCTTTCGTCCAGAACGGATCGCCCTCCTTGCCCTCGCCCTTGGTGTTGGTGATCAGGGCGTTCACGAATTTCAGGATGTCGGCCTCGTTGCGGATATACGATAAAGGGTTGTAGTGCATGGATTTAGAAAAATCTATGCTGTTGAACACCTTGATCTGATAGCCTCGGCGCTGGAGAAAGGCCCCGACCTGCCCCAGCACACCGCCCTTGGGGTCTACCACCACATAGGAAGAATGTGCCTGCAAAAGCTGGGGCGTGAGCCAAAAGCGGGTCTTGCCCGAGCCGGACGAGCCGATACCGCAAAAATTGAGGTTGCGGGCGTTGGCTGGATTTTTGGGGCGGGTGTTCATGGTAAGCCGTTCCGTGGCGGTCAGCAGCATATTGTTTTCAAACTTTGGGTCAAAGAACGGCTTGATGTCCTTTTCCGTTCCCCAGCGGGCTGTGCCGTACTCGGCATCGCGGCGAAATTTCTTTGCTTTTTTCGCCTTGTAGTAGATCAGCAGCCGGAAACCGGCTGCGCCCACAATGCCGACAAGCCAATCCAGCGGGGCAAGGCCGGGGGCAAAGCTGGCAAAGGCCGCGCCGATGGTCTGGCCCAGCCCCAGCAGCTTTTCTCCGAAGCCCGCACCAGCGGCCAGACGGTACGCCGTGCCGATTTTCAGGCAAAACCAGCCGATGAACAGGTACGGGATATTCGGAAGAACATACTTCCTGATTTTATCTGTCGCCATGCACCGCCTCCTTTGTCAGTTCCCGCTGGGGCTGCTTTTTCACCTGTTCCTCTGCCCGCCGGAGCTGCTCCCGGATCGGTGTCTGCCGGGACTTGGCCCGTTTCAGCTCCAAACGGGAATACTCGGCAAAGCAGCCTGTGATGGCGTCGGCCTGCCGTGCCTTGAACAGAAGCAGATATTTTTCATCCCCCACACGGCGGATGGCATAGTCCACGCCCCATTTCCGGGCCACCTTGTCAAACAGCTTGGGCGTGTCCACCTCGATGGCGTTGGTGTCCCCGCCGTGGCCCATGAGCTTTCGCACGCTCTGCTTGCCGTGGGGCGTCTGCGCCTTGCGGTGTTCCTTGGCAATCTTCCGGCCCACAGCGGCCACCACATAGGCCAGCGCACGGGCGGTCAGCTTGGATGCCTTGACGCTGACGGCGATGGTCTGCCGGGACACTTCATCTCCGACGATAGCTTACACCTCCTTTGCCCTCTGGCCACCGTGACCAGAAGCGGCCTATCTTTCCTCGCGGCTGGCGGGGAGCCGCTGCTTTTCCTCGTTCAGCGCCGAACGGTCTATGACCTCCTGATACGCCGCCATCTGCTCCCGGATATTCAGCTTGGGATAGGCAAAGATGCGGTGCTCCGGGGGAATATCCTCCATCCCGTGATACCGCTCCACAAAGCTGCCGCCGTTATTGAACACATAGCCGCCGGGGGCAAAGTGACCGCCCTCATTGATCCGCACGTCCCGCCCGTAGGCTTCAAAGTCGAAGTAGGGCAGCACATTATCTGGCACATCCAGCATTTCCATTTCCTCAATGTAGGCTCGGCCCAGCGCCTCCTCGCTGTCGATACCGGGGTAGAAGTCATAGCAATCCAGATTTTGCGCGAGGTTGATCAGGTCATGGACGCTGCCTGTGTATTCGCCGCTGTCAATGACGGCCTCAAACTTTTCAATGTCGCTCTGGTCGAGGTCAGACAGCACATGGGCCAGATGGTTCAGCTCGTCAATGCTTTCATACTCGCCCAAATGGTCATACAGGCCCAGCACATCACCGTCGAATGAGGTAATAAAGATTTCCTCATACCGTACCCCATCCACGCCGATGCGCTTCAAAAGGGCCTGCACCTCCTCCGTGGTGGCCGGGAATTTCAGCGTTTCGCCCACAAGCCGCCCCTCGTTGTATTTGCCGAGGTTGGTAATGTAGGCTTCAAACAGGGATGATATTTTCAGCACCTCCTTGTCAGAACATCATATATGCCGCGCATAATGTACTCGGCGCAGGGCAGCGCGATAGCATTTCCCAGCGTCCGGTAGCGGTGGGCGGGCAGGATTTCCTCACCATCCGCGCCGTACCTTGTCCAGCCCTCCGGCAGCCCCATGAGCCGTTCACATTCTCTTTCCGTGGGAAAGCGGACACAGCCCCCGGCAGGATCGTCCTCATACCAAAAGGCAAAGGGACTGACCGTGCTGGCTAACAGAGTGGGAAAAGGGTCAGTTGGCAGTCCGAAGCTGTTTCGGAACGCCTCAGTTGTCCGCTCCTTTGCCGATGCCCGCATACGGTAGCATTGAAAGGGTCTGGTGATCGGTACACGCCGCCCTGCTTCAATAAAAGAGCCTCGATTTCCGCAGGCGGCGGACAGCCAGCAATCTCCGCCAGACGCAGAAATTGACTGCACTGCGCGGGGCTTAAAAAGTATTTCGTGGGAACATTGTCCTCCAAAGTCTGCCACAACAAAGACGCGCTGCCGTCGTGCCAATCGGGGGCTTGCCCAATGCTGGGCATCCATGAGCCGCCATGCGAGATCGGGCGTATGCCCTCGCACCATTCCGGCTCCTGCCCATCTTCCAGAAGCAGGCATTGAAATGTCGGCGGCTGTGAACGCTGAGAGCACGGCTCTAAAGTCCATCCGGTCATTTGAAAAAAACGCTCCCATGACGTTCTCCCAAACAGCGATTGCTGGAAATATACCATTTGTCGCCTCCCTCATTTCACGGATAATACGAATCGCATGAAAGAACAGACTGGATTTTTCCCCGGCAAGACCGGCCCTGTTGCCGATCTGTGAGAGGTTCTGGCAGGGTGAGCCAAAGGTGATGATGTGGACAGGCGGAATGTCGCCGCCGTCCAGCTTTGTCACATCCCCTAAATGCGCCATACCGGGAAAATGGCGTTTCGTGATGGAGATAGGCGCTTTTTCGATCTCGCTGGCCCATGCGGGCACGATACCGCAGCGCACCGCCGCCAGCGGGAACACGCCGATCCCATCAAACAGGCTCCCCAGCCGGATCTCGTTCATATCAGCGGCGGCCCTGACGCTTTACGGTCAGGATGCCGTCCAGCGTGGTTGCCGTGATCCCCAGCCGCTGGGCCACAGCCACATCGTTTTTCATGCTTTCCGTGGAGATACTGCCGCACACCACCAGCACATGAGAGCGGCGAAGCAGGTCACGGCCCATGTCGATGCCGCTCTTATGCTCCTCGGGAACGGCGTCGTTCAGGAAAAGGGGCTGATAGAGCGTGGGGCAGATGGGCGAAAAGCCCGCCTCATAGACAGCGCGGCAATACTTGGCGGCCTGCTCCGTCGCCTCGCAGGGGTCGCTGCTCCACGCGGCGGTGATATACGCAAGGGGTCGTTTCATTGTGAAAACCTCCGTTTTTATATAATGTAGTGGGTCAACCTTTTTCCCCCGCCCTTTTCCAATCTTGGAAAAGGGGGCGGCTCTGGAGGATATACCCCCGCCGCTTGCCGGAGAAAAAGCACAGCCGGGGCAGGCGGTCAAGGGCAAAGCCGCCGCACACGGCGGGGCGAAGCCCCCTTGACAGCCCACTCCCGCCTGTGCTCGATTACGGGCGGCGACGGGGGATATAACCGCAAGAGCCATATCCTATCGGGGCAGCAAAAAGCCTCTGGTCATGGTGGCCAGAGGTCGTTACTTTTCCATATCCATTTTCTTGTCGGGCTTGGCAAGCTCGGGCGGCTGTCGCTCTTTCCAGTCCTCCAGCAGCGTCATGATCTGGTCTTTCATCTGCCGGGGCGTGGCCTCCTTGCCAAAAAACTTTTCCAGTTCAGCGCCAGTAATAATCACGTCACGATCCTCCTTTTTCTTTTCTTCACACAAAATACCGTCGATCACGTCCGGGGAGAGCTTGTTTTCCTTGTCCAGCTCACGAAGCCGCTTTGCCTGACCCTTGGAGGGCGAAGCCTGTTGGCCTTCAATGGACACGGCGATATACTTCTGGTGCTTGGGCCGCACACGGGAAATTTCCACAGCCGGGGTAAAAGACAACTTTCCGTCATCCATCGTCTGCTTCAATTCCGGCACAAGATCATTGAGCCAGATATACCGCTGTACGGTTTTCACGCTCATGCCGTTGCGCTGGCCCACGCTTTCAAGAGAGAGCTTTCCGGCCTCGGCGCTGTCGCCTCGTGCCCCCTGATGCTTGATGGCCTCGTACTGCATTTTCAGGGACATGGCCTTTTCGCTGGGCAAAATCGTTTCACGCTGACGGAGGTTGTCATCCGTCATAGCGAGAATGGCCTCATCATCCGTCATATTGCGGACGATACAGGGCATATTGCGATACCCGGCAAGCTGGCTGGCCATCTGGCGGCGGTGGCCCGCGATGATCTCATAGCCGCCGCCCTCACGGGGACGCACCAGCGCGGGCTGGTTGACGCCGCCGTTGCGGACGCTCTCCACCAGAGATTTCATTTCCGCATCGTCACGGACGCCGAAAGGATGATCCTTGAACGGGTGCAGGTCGGAAAGGTCGAGATAGACGATTTCCTCTTTTTCGCTTCTGGTAGCGTCACGGGGCGCAGGCGGCACTTCCGGGGCCGGAGGTGCTGCCTTTTCTTCGGGGGCCGCATGGGTCTTGCCAGCCTTGGGCGGCTTACCCTGCTCCGGGGCCGTTTTTTCCGCCTTGGGCGGACGGCCTCGGCAGGGCTTTTCCGCTTTTACCTCTTTCTTGGCCCCCGGCTCGGTGGGCGTAGCTTTTTCGGCTTTTGCAGGGCGGCCCCGTTTGGGCTTGGGCTTCTCTGGCTCCGGCATGGGCTTTTTCCATTCCTGCTTGCTGTACTCGGTGACGGAAACAGGCTGGGCTTCCGGCTCCTTGGGGATGTCCGTCGGAGCATCCTTTTCCGGCGTGGAACGCACAGCGGAAAGGTCAATCACCTTTGCGGACGGAGCAGGGCCGCCGCCCACATCAGGGATTTCGGCCTGCTCCATTTTTGGGGCCTTTCCCGGCATTTCAGGCGGGGTCTGTTCCTCCGTGGTAGGGGGATGCTTGTTTTCTTCTGCCATGACACGAATAACCTCCTTGACAAGAATTTAGGCCATGCCGCACGGCTGGCCCATATCGGCACACAGAGAAAACGCTGTCTGCATACAAAAACACCGCCTATGTCCTGTTAGGCGGTGCATTGTGTAAGGCTTGGCAGCTCGTTTTCAGTTGTTTTTCTCTGTGTGCCCTTGTCAAGCGATGTTTCCATCCCTTGTGAAACTGGCGTTACAGCTTATGGAAGAGGATACGCTGTACTCCCGGGAGAGCGTCAGTATCACACGGAATGCGGTACAGGAAAAGCTCTGAAGGAGTTTTTGCAATGGAATATACAACTTTAGGAAATACGGATATTCAAATCTCCAAGCTGTGTGTCGGCTGCATGAGCTTCGGCAAGGCAGGGACCATGCACGACTGGACGCTGGATGAAACAGAAACAGAGAAAGTGGTCAAACACGCACTTTCTCTGGAAATCAACTTTTTTGATACCGCCAATGGCTACTCTGCCGGAACCAGCGAGGAATATCTGGGGCGGGCATTGAAAAAGAACGTCGCCCGCGACAAGGTGGTCATTGCCTCCAAGGTCTATTTCAATCCCGGCAGGCTGTCCGCCGGGGCAATTCACCGGGAGATCGACGGGACTTTGAAGCGGCTGGGAACGGACTATCTCGATCTGTATATCATCCACCGCTTTGACTATGACACGTCCATCGAAGAAACCATGGAGGCTCTGAACGATCTGGTGAAGGCCGGCAAGGTGCGGGCGCTGGGTGCCTCTGCCATGTACGGTTACCAGTTTTACAATATGCAGCTTGCCGCCCGTGACCACGGCTGGGCGCAGTTTCAGGCCATGGAGAACCACTACAACCTGCTCTACCGGGAGGACGAGCGGGAATTGATTCCCATTTGTAAGCAAATGGGCGTCTCCCTCATGCCCTACAGCCCGTTGGCGGCGGGACATCTGACCCGCCCCCAGTGGAACACAGATACCCTGCGCAGCCAAACCGACCGGGTGGCTATGGGTAAGTATGACCGCACTGAGGAGCAGGATATGCAGATCGTCCTGCGGGTACAGGAACTGGCGGAGCGGTACGGCGTGAAGATGCAGCAGATCGCGCTGGCATGGCATTGGGCAAAGGGCGTCGCTGCGCCTATCGTCGGCGCAACCAAGGCGCGGTATCTGGATGATGCTGCGGGTGCGCTGGCAGTCACGCTGACGGCGGAGGATATCGCCTATCTGGAGGAACCCTACCTACCTCACCGCGTTGTGGGAGCCATTGACCGGAATCCTGCGGATGGGGTTATGCTGCTGGATGAGAAAAAGTGAGTTCAATACAGGTCAATCCCGAATCTGACAAACAGCCGCAGCCTTATCTTTGATTATGGCATAGCGCAGAAAGCTTTCAACTTCGCTTGCGTCAAGAGTGACATCAGGCTACGGATAGCATTTGAGCCTCGTTGGAGAAATTCCGGCGAGGCTCTGTTTTTACCACATAAACAGCCACAGACGGCACCGGGATACATGGGAAACATGTGGTAAAAGAGGTTTAGAAATAGAATGAAATCGAGCAAAAACCGCTAAAAAGGACTAAAGTTGATAAGAAAAATGGTTTCACATCTCTTTGTCTATGGCGGTGCAAATTTTGCATTACCGAGGGCGCCCTCTTTGATTACAGCGGTGCAATTTTGGGACGGTTGAAAGTCTCTTTTCATTGACTACAGCGGCGCAAAATATGCTTGCCCTGCACTGCCGATCTTGAGAGACGTGATTACCTCGATTTCCTTCCGAAACGGCCACAAGGCACCACCAAAATCCTTGGGACACCTGCGCTTGCGGGAACTAAGACGCCAGCCGTTCTGAAAGTTTGCTCAAAAG